>ENA-UERY01001363-UERY01001363.1-human-gut-metagenome-genome-assembly--contig:-NODE-1363-length-15355-cov-136.562770_pt1 | contig 15355 bp, 10 predicted proteins | sample MGYA00242989_ERZ507990 | MGnify/ENA primary metagenome ERZ507990 (study PRJEB26167, sample SAMN06115529) | human gut metagenome | host: Homo sapiens | place: China:Fujian | collected 2015-08-26...
AGCGCAACATCACCCTTGAGCTCAAAGAAGACGAAAGTCTCAGCAGCGATAAAGGCAAGCTGAAGGTTTGGATAGACCGCATCAACTTTGACAAGGTTATCTCCAACCTGCTCTCCAATGCCATGAAGTATACCTTTGATGGCGGCAAGATTACTGTTATCATAGGTAAAGACGAAAAGAATGCCACCATCAGGGTAGAAGATACAGGCATCGGACTGAAGGAAGAGAAGACTGACCGCCTCTTCGAACGTTTCTATCAGGGAAACAACAGCAGCGGTCTCCATATCGAAGGAACCGGTATCGGACTCAACCTCTGTAAGGCATTTGTAGAAATGCACGGAGGCAAGATCAAGGCCTACAACCGTACCGACGGCATCAAGGGTTCCTGCTTCGAAGTAAGCATTCCGCTAGGCAACAGCCATCTGCAGCCAGGCGAGATACTTGAAGAAGAAGACAAGAAGGAGCAGGAGATTACCAAAAAGAAAGTACAGGCCAACCGCAACTTCAATATTCTGATAGTTGACGATGACAGCGAGATTGCCCAATACATCAAGACAGAACTGAGCGACTGGTACCGCTTTGAGCGTGCCTGCAACGGCAAGGAGGGTTTGAAGATGCTGCTCACCGGCAAGTACGACCTCGTGATAAGCGATGTGATGATGCCGGAGATGGATGGAATCACCATGCTCAAGAACATCAAGAACAACAGTAACATCAGCGATATTCCTGTCATCCTGCTCACCTCAAAGAGCGAGGTGGAACACCGGTTGGAGGGACTTCGCAGAGGAGCCGATGCTTTCCTGGCAAAGCCTTTCGACATGGAAGAGCTGCATATCCTTATCGACAACCTGGTGGATAATGTGCGACGCATCCGTGGCAAATACAGCGGAGCACAGGGCCAGAAGGCGAAGATTGAGCAGATTCAGGTAAAGGGCAATAACGATGCCCTGATGGAACGCGTGATGAAATATATCAACGCCCACCTTGCCGATCCCGACCTCAATGTAGAGAAACTTACCGAGAAGGTAGGTATCAGCCGTGCACAGCTCCACCGTAAACTAAAGGAGATTGCTGGTGTTTCTGCCGGAGAATTTATCCGTAACCTCCGACTGGAACAGGCGGCACGACTCATCGAAGAGGGGCAGATTAATATCACGCAGGTAGCCTACTCTGTAGGTTTCAACAACCAGACCCACTTCTCTACAGTGTTCAAGAAACACTATGGCATGTCGCCTAGCGAATATGCTGAAACAAAAAGAAAAGAGAAATAAACAACAAATAAAAGAGAATAAGGTATTTTTTCGTATCTTTGCAGCAGAAACAACAATAATACAAATTAACAATCTGCAAAGATATGAAAAAATACCTTATTTTATTAATTACGGTACTTACATCACTCCATGTTTCTGCACAGAGTGATGGCTCACAGTTATGGCTCGGAAAGCAGTATGCTAACTCATGCCAAGTCATCTCACAGTTGCCTGATGATGCAACAGCCAAGATTGCCAAGCAGGAGTTGGAAAACAACTGGCGTGGCAAGAATGTTGAGCTCAAGATAGACAAGAGTCTCAACCTGGGCGAGGGCTATAACATCTACGCCCGTCCTGCCCAGCAAGGCGACAACATTCAGTACGAAGCAACTATCACCGCCAGCAATCCTATCGGTTTGCTCTATGGTGCCTACGAGTTAATTCGACTTCAGAACACTGATGCCTACAACACAGGTAGCGGTAATCAGCAGAACTTCAGCAAAGCTATCGATGAGACCGAGAAACCACAAGTGGGTCTCCGCATTCTCAACCATTGGGATAATCTCGATGGCAGCATCGAACGTGGCTATGCCGGAAAGAGCATCTTCAAATGGGAAGAAATCAAACTCGGAAAGAACGGCAAGGGCGGCAGCATCAGCAAGAGTCTGCACGACCGTCTTATCACCTACGCCCGTGCCAACGCCTCTTTGGGCATCAACGGCAGCGTACTGAACAATGTAAACGCATCGCCAAAGATGATGACTGCAGAATATATTAATAAGGTGAAGGTCATCGCCAACATCCTGCGTCCTTATGGCATCCGGGTATACCTAAGCATCAACTTCGCTTCGCCTATGGCTTTAGGCTACACCAAGACTGCCGACCCACTGGATAAGAAGGTTCAGCAGTGGTGGAAGAAGAAGGCTAAAGAGATATATGCTACCATCCCAGACTTTGGCGGTTTCCTCGTAAAAGCCAATTCTGAAGGACAGCCTGGTCCTGGCGACTACCACCGCACACATGCCGATGGAGCCAACATGCTTGCCGATGCCGTCAAACCATACGGAGGCATCATCATGTGGCGAAGCTTTGTATATGGTGCTAACCATAAGGGAGAAGACCGTGTAAAGCAAGCTGTCAGCGAATTCAAAGGTATGGATGGCAAGTTCCGTGACAACGTCATCCTACAGTCAAAGAATGGTCCGCTCGACTTCCAGCCTCGTGAGCCATACGCTCCTATCTTCGACAACATCAAACAGACTCCACAGATAGCAGAACTTCAGATTACCCAGGAATATCTTGGTCAGTCTAAGCACCTCACCTATCTCGCTCCAATGTGGAAGGAATTCTTTGGCTTTGTTAATCCAGACAGACTGGTTGGAATCTCAGGTGTAGCCAATATCGGTGATGATGCCAACTGGTGCGGTCATCCGTTCTCTCAGGCTAACTGGTATGCTTTTGGCCGATTGGCATGGAATCCTTCACTTACAGCCGAGGAGATTGCTCACGAATGGCTCGTACAGACCTACGAAAACCAGGACGAGAAATTTACCAAGCCGGTAGAGATGATGATGATGACTTCGCGCGAAGCTTGCGTCAACTATATGATGCCTTTGGGTTTGCACCATATCTTCAAGTTCGACCACCACTATGGTCCGGAGCCAGATGGTTTCATCGCAAGTTATCCTTTGGAATGGTGTCCGGTCTACTATCACAAGGCTGATGCTCAGGGTGTAGGTTTCGACCGTTCATCCAAGGGCACAGATGCTGTCGGTCAGTACCCAGAACCATATCGCAGTCTGTATGATAACATCGAGACCTGTCCTGAAGAATATCTCCTCTGGTTCCATCATGTGCCTTGGACTTACAAGATGAAATCAGGCAGCACTCTCTGGCAGGAACTCTGCATGAAGTACAACATGGGTGTGGCGATGGTAGAAGTGTACCGCGACTTCTGGCATACCTCAGCCAAGCAGTATATGAAGGGACATGAGCAGGAATGGCAACATACAGACTCTCTGCTCAATGTACAGTTGGAGAATGCAAAGGAATGGCGCAATACCTGTCTCAAGTATTTTCAAACCTTTTCTAAAATGAAGATCTATGAATAAGATCGTATTATCTTTTCTTGCATTATTATGCTGCATCAACATACAAGCTGGAGTGAAACTGCAGAAGCAAGGCTCTGCAACCCAGCTTGTTGTCAATGACAAGCCGATGCTTCTCCTGGCTGGTGAGTTGAGCAACTCAGCAGCAACAAGTCCTGCCGACATCAGAAAAGCATTGAAACGGATGAAGATTAGCGGAGTCAACTCCGTCTTCGTTCCTGCATATTGGGAATTTGTAGAACCTAATGAGGGCAAATATGATTTTGCACTTGTAGACAGCGTCATCACAACTGCCCGTAAGCATGACTTGAAGATTGTCTTCCTATGGTTTGGTGCCTGGAAGAACTCCATGAGCTGCTATGCTCCACTATGGGTAAAGGAAAACACCAAGCGTTTCCCTCGTTCACTCACAGAGAACAGCAAGCCATTGGAGATATGCACTGCCTTCAGCGATAACCTGCTTCAAGCAGACAAGCGAGCATTCTGCGAACTGATGAAGCACATCAAAGCAGTAGACAGTCAGGAGAATACCGTTATCATGATGCAGGTAGAAAACGAAATCGGCATGCTCGAATCGGCACGCGACCATTCTCCTCTTGCCGAAAAAGCTTACAGACAACCCGTTCCTGCTTCATTGCTCAAGGCACTCAAGCTCAAGAAGAAAGGTACATGGGCAGAAGTTTTCGGAACAGACCGTTATGCTGACGAGAAATTCCAAGCATATTATTATGCCAAGTATGTAGAGCAGCTAGCCTCAGCAGGCAAAGCCATCTACAATATTCCGATGTATGTAAATGCAGCAATGAACAGTCGTGGCAGAAAACCAGGCGAATATCCTTCTGCCGGACCACTTGCCCATCTGATTGACATCTGGAAATGCGGTGCACCAAGTATCGACATCTTTGCACCAGATATCTATGATACCGGTTACAAGGGATGGGTAGAGAAATACAAGCGTGCCGACAATCCTTTCTTCACTCCAGAAGTGAAATGCGATATCAATAGCGGCGTAAAGGCATATTATACCTTCGGCGAAACAGATGCCATCAGTTTCAGTCCGTTTGCTCTCGATGAAGCTAACTACAAGGTGAAGAACAGTCTCAGACGTTCATATAAGGTTATCGGCCAACTCTCTCCTATCCTGCTTCAGCATCAGGGAAAGGGAAAAAACTGGGGATTACTCTTCGACCAGAAAGATAAAGAGCGAATCATCGAAGATGGAGATATCACCATGACCTGCCGTCATTTCTTCACGCTACCATGGGATCCTCGTGCTACAGATGGAAGTAAATGGCCTGAAGGCGGTGGCTTAATCGTGAAACTATCCAAGAACGAATACATCATAGCAGGTAATGGAATCGTCGTAGTTTTCCAAAGCAAGACTGAAAAAGCGCAAGCTGAAGAAAAGAAACTTGGTGAGGACGGATTTGTTGATAATGGTGGAACCGAAACAAAGAAACAAACCGCTACTTTCAAAGGCAAGCGTATCGGTATCGGATATGTTGACCAGGTTGAAGTAGACAAAAACGGCAAATTACAGTTTATCCGTCGTGATAATGGCGATCAGGACCACCAGGGGCGCCATGCCCGCATCTCATGTGGAGACAACAAAATACTCCACATCAAGCTATACGAATACTAAATATATATATAATAAGGTATAAAGGGAATCTGCACTGGACAACTTCCGCATCGTGCCTATCACAGCCGTAAGCGTTTCTGATTTCTAATCCATCCACAGATTAGTAAAGACGAAACAAGATAATTAATCTTTTAAAGAGAAAAATCATGAAAATCTGTCGTAATCTCACTTTTTTATCGAGATTACGACAGAATTCTCGATTTAAGCCCCTAAAAGTCCTTAGGAAAATGTGATGATTTAACAGAAAAGTCCTTAGGAAAATGTGATAAATATACTTAAAAGTCCTTAGGAAAATGTGATTTTCCTTGCGTAATTCACTGTTTATTAGTATCTTTGCCAAAACATAATTTTTAGCGTATGGAAAGACTACTTATATCCCAATTGTTAAAATGGAAAGACAGCCACGGAAGGAAGCCACTCATACTGGAAGGTGCAAGACAAGTTGGAAAGACTTGGCTACTGAAAGAATTTGGGCGCAAGTACTTCAAAGACGTATGTTACATCAACTTCGAACAGAGTGATGTACTCGAAGAGATATTTGCTGGCGACTTATCACCACAACGCATTATAGAACAGCTCTCTATATATAATGGTAAGATGATAATACCCGAGGAAACTCTTATTATCTTCGATGAAGTACAAGAAATGCCAAGAGCACTCACCTCTTTGAAGTATTTCTGCGAAGAGGCACCAGAGTATGCCATCTGCTGCGCAGGCTCATTGCTAGGCATAGCCCTGCACGAAGGCACATCCTTCCCTGTAGGAAAGACAGATTTCCTGCATCTATATCCCATGTCCTTTAAAGAGTTTCTGATAGCAAACGGGGAGAACATGCTGGTAGACTATATCGATAAAGGAAACAGAAACCTGGGAGCATTCGAGGCTCGCCTCACAGATTATCTGAAAAAATACATGATAATAGGAGGTATGCCTGCTGTTGTAGCAGAGTGGCTGGGCAGCAAAGACTACAACAAGGTAAACCGCATCCAGCAGGAACTGATAGCAGCCTACCAGAAAGACTTCTCCAAACATGCTCCAAAGAATATGGTCGAGAAAATCCGTTATGTATGGAACAGCATCCCTTCGCAACTGGCGAAGGAAAACAAGAAGTTTGTCTATGGACTGGTGAGAGAGGGAGCAAGAGCACGGGAATATGAGGATGCCATCATGTGGCTTTCTGATGCAGGTGAAATCATCAGAACCAACAATGTCAGCAAGCCCGACATCCCAATTTCAGCCTATGCTGATCTCAAATCGTTTAAGGTATTCTTACTGGATGTAGGTCTGTTGAGGGCAATGAGCAAGATTTCGCCGAAAGTAATATTAGAAGGAAGCAGAATCTTTGAAGAATTTAAGGGAGCGTTGACAGAACAGTATGTCTGTCAGGAACTTCAGAACTTTACAGAAACTCTGGAAACCAATTATTATTGGTCTTCCTCAGCCACTGCAGAGGTTGACTTCCTTATTTCCGACGGTTTGGATGTATATCCACTGGAAGCAAAGGCAGGAGTAACCATGAATGCCAAGAGTTTGAAACTGTATCGGGAAAGATATTCACCCAAATGGTCGGTTCGCACCAGTCTCTTGCCATACGAGAGAAACCACAGTTCAAAAACCACCAACATCCCCCTCTATATGCTCTTTGTTCTAGACAAAGAATTAAAGGCAGAACTTTCAAATGTGGTTTAAGTACGGGCTGAAGGCCCAGAAGCTCCTAGCCCAGGGCATCGCCCTGGGTATAGTAGCAGTCAGCAAGGCGCCCTGTAAGGGCAAAAGCCTTATATATTGCCCGGTATTTTAAAGCTTCTGCCCTGCCAGGGCGTGTGGGGCGAAACTTGCGAAACTTCAGTATTTCAGCGAAAGCGGCAGTTTTTGACAAAACTGCCGCTTTCGCTTGTTTATCATAAGCAAAAGTGTATAAAAACCGCATATTTATAACAAAATATCGAACAAAGTGCAACTTTTCTAGAAAAAAGTTTGGTTATTTCCTAAAAAATGCTTAATTTTGCAGCCGATTAAAAATATTATTAAAATTTAGTGAAGTTTGAGATACTTCCCTATATATAATAAGGTATGGCAACATACCCACCCCCACCAGTTCGGGATAAGAGTTAGAGACAAGAAATGAGCCCCCACGCTCAATAAAAGTTGGGAGGATATGTAGTGAGAAAGAAATATAAAACATTATATATTTATTAATTAATTAAACGAGAGAGATTTATGGAAAAAAGACTCATGACGTTTATTGCCTGCCTCTTCCTTAGTTTAGGAATGGCATTGGCGCAAACTCAAGTTTCCGGTACTATTACCTCTTCTGAGGATGGAAGCCCAGTCATTGGTGCCTCTATCAAAGTTGCTGGTACACAAACCGGTACTATTACCGATGTTGACGGTAATTTCTCACTGGCTGCTCCAGCAAATGCCAAGTTGGAGATTTCTTACATCGGTATGATCAGTAAGACTGTAAAGGCTGCCAAGAACATGAAAATTGTTCTTGACCCAGACAATCACGCATTGGATGAAGTTATGGTTGTTGCCTTCGGTACTGCTAAGAAAAGTGCATTTACCGGTTCAGCAGCCGTAGTAAGTTCTGAAGAACTTTCAAAGAAGATTTCTACCAACGTAACAGACGCTTTGGTAGGTTCTGTACCTGGTCTTCAGTTGCGTGGTTCATCTGGCCAGCCAGGTTCAGACAACAATGGTGTCAATATTCGTGGTATTGCTTCTATGTATGCAGCTACTGACCCATTGGTAATCGTTGATGGTGCTCCTTATCCAGGAAACCTTTCTTCTCTACCATCAGAAGATATTGAATCTGTCACTGTATTGAAGGACGCTGCATCAGCTGCACTTTATGGTGCTCGTGGTGCTGCAGGTGTTATTCTTATCACAACAAAGAGTGGCAAGAACAAGGATGCAGAAGTAACTGTTGATATGAAGTGGGGTTCTAACTCACGTGCAATTCCTGAATATGATGTAATTCGTGACCCAGGTCAGTATTATGAGGCTGACTATATGCAGTACAACAACTACGCATTGGCTAACGGAAAGGATGCTGCAAGCGCAAACGTTTGGGCAAACAATGTTTTGCTTAATACTTTGAAATACAACTGTTTCACATTACCAGAAAATGAACTTTTGATTGGTACTGATGGAAAATTAAATCCAAATGCCACACTTGGTAGAACACTAACAGTTAATGGTGAGACTCGTTATCTGACTCCAGACAACTGGGCAGACGCTGCTTACAAGAATTCTTTCCGTCAGGAATATAATATTAGCGCAAGAGGCTCTATGGATCGCGGTTCTTTTTATGCAAGTCTAGGTTATCTGGATGACAATGGTGTAATCCAGAATTCTAGTTATAAGCGTTATAGCGGACGTATCAAGGCTGATTACCAAGCAAAAAAATGGTTGAAGCTTGCAGCTAATGCACAATTTGTACATTCAGATACAGAACAGAATCCGAACTTGAGTTCTGAAACTGGCTCATCTGCCAACATGTTCTATTTTGTATCAAGAATAGCTCCTATCTATCCGCTTTATGTTCGTGGCGTTGACTCAAATGGTAATCCATATATCTTGACAGATGAATATGGACATAAGAGATACGACTATGGTACACCTGCTTGCTATGGTATGACACGTCCATACATGGCTACAGGTAACCCTATTGCGGCCAACCAGTATAACCAATGGAAGCAGGGAATGAATCAGCTTAATGCGAATATCTCTGCTGACATCAGCTTCACTGACTGGTTGAAATTGAATCTCTCTAGCACTGTCACTTACAATGTATATGACTTGAACGACTATTTGAACTCTTTCGAGGGTCCTAATGCAGGTGCAAATGGAACATTGAAAAAAAGCAACACTGCTAATTTGAGAACAAACAACGTACAGACTCTTACATTCCTCAAACAGTTTGGCAAACATAATGTTGATGTTTTGGCAGGCCATGAGTACTATCGCCAGAATGTTAAATATCTTGAAGGAAATGCCCGCTATGAGTTCTCACCTTACATTCAGGAACTCTATGCTTATGCGAATCCATACAGCAATACTTCATACCAAGACAACTACAATGTAGAGGGCTTCTTTGGTCGTGCACAGTATAACTATGACGACAAATACTTCGCATCTGCATCTTATCGTCGTGATGGTTCTTCTTACTTTGCCAAGAATCACCGCTGGGGTGACTTCTGGTCAATAGGTGGTGCCTGGATTATCAGCAAAGAGGATTGGTTCAATGCTTCTTGGGTAGACAATTTGAAAGTTAAGGCATCTTATGGTCAACAAGGTAATGATAATATTGGTAATTTCGCATACACCAATCTTTACAAACTCACCATTGCGGGAACCACAAACATATCTCCTTCCTTCTATCGAGTAGGTAATGAAGATATCACGTGGGAAACGACCAACAACCTCAATGTGGGTGTTGAATTTTCTCTTTTCAAGAACAGACTGAGTGGAACTGTAGATTTCTATTCTAAGAAAACATCTGATTTGCTCTTCTGGTTGTCAATTCCAGAGACTAATGGTTCTCGAGGTTATTATGGAAACGTTGGAGATATCCGAAATAATGGTATTGAGGTGTCATTAACAGGTTCAATAATCCGCACTCGCGATTTAGATTGGTCTGTTAGTCTAAATATGTCCCATAACTCAACCAAGATTCTTAAACTACCAGAATCAAAGACAAAGGATAATGGTGGATTCTCTGAGCCAAACGCAACCGCTTCATTCTCTTATTGGGATAGAGAAGGTGGTCCACTTTACAACGCTTTCTTACCAAAGTATGCAGGTGTTAGTGAGGATGGTCAGGCCCTCTATTGGGTAGACGATGAATTGCAGGAAGCAAATAGCGGAACTCGCCCAGGCAAAAATATGAGTTCAACCACAACTGATTACTCTAAGGCAACTTATTATGAGATAGGTTCATTGTTACCAAAAGTATTTGGTGGATTCAGTACAAACTTCAGCTATAAAGGCTTTGATGCTTCAGTAATATTCGATTTCCAGCTTGGTGGTAAGGTTTACGACAGTGGCTATGCCTCTCTTATGGACAACTCTTCAAGTGCAGGATATGGTCTTGGTATACACAAGGATATATATAAGTCTTGGAGTCCTGAGAACACATCATCCAACATTCCTCGTTTCCAATATGGTGACAAATATGCAACTGCAAAGAGTGATCGCTTCTTAGAAAGTGCAAGCTACCTCAACTTCCAGTCATTCTCAGTGGGCTATACATTCCCAAAGGGTTTGATTCCATTGTTGTCAAAGTTGCGTGTTTATGTCATGGGAGAGAACCTCTGTTTCTGGTCTGCTAGAAAGGGACTTGACCCTCGTTTCTCTTACGATGGATCTAGTACTTATGGTTCTTATTCACCAACTCGCAACATATCAGGCGGTATTCAGATTACATTTTAACATGTAGTTGTTTAATGATTTAAATGAAGACAATATGAATAAAAATATAATTAAATTCATTGCAGCATCTTTGATGGTTACATCATTTACAAGCTGTATGAAGGAATTTGATGTAGAAAAAAATTATGTAAGTCAAGAAGAGTTAGAGGATGCTCCAAAAGCTTTCTCTTCTTTGGTAGATGCTATCACCTCTAACCTCTCTGGCGAATATACATATAGTGGCGCTGACCAGTATGCCAACGACTGGGGATACCCTTCTATTCTTATTCAGAATGATATCATGGGCCAAGATATTGTTCCTGTAGACTGTTCTGGATCTGAATGGTTTTCAACATGGTATTCTGGAAGCGTAGCTCTTGGTCCTAACTATGCACTGTGCCAAATGCCTTGGACATACTACTACTTGTGGATTAAAAACTGCAATATCGTAATTGCATATCCAAAAGGTGAGCCAAATGATGAACAAAAGACTGGTGTAGGTCAAGCTTATGCTATGAGGGCCATGTTCTATCTTGACTTAGCTCGCATGTATAGTCCAAAGACTTATGCAGAGGACAAGAATGCCTTGACTATTCCAAAGGTAACTGAAGAGACTACTACAGCAGTTTCTACTAACAACCCTCGTATGACTAACGAGGAAGCATTTAAGTTCATTCTTGAAGATCTGGATAAAGCAGAAAAGTATTTGACTGGATATAAGCGTACTACAAAATACACACCGGACATTTCTGTAGTATATGGCTTAAAAGCTCGCGCATACCTTACAATGGAAGATTGGAAGAATGCAGAAAAGTATGCTAAGTTAGCACAGGCTGGTTATACAGTAATGACTGCAGCTCAATACACCAGTCATTCAGAAGGCTTTAACAAGGCAAATGATTCATGGATGCTTGCGACACATAATGTTTCAACAAATACCAACATCAAGGATAATGATGGCGATGGCTCTTGGGGAGCAAAAATGACAACGGAACAAGGTTCTGGTTGTGGTTATGGTGCAAACTATGGTTACCCATTCTACATCGACCGCCACTTGTATGAGTCTATCCCAGCAACCGACTGCCGTAAGAAGTGTTTCGTAGATTTCGAGGTTGACAATTGGACAAAGATGCTTCCTGTTGAAGACAAAGAAACTGGCGAGATAAAGGAAGTCGAAGTTACCGATACTGCTAGACAAATAAATGCTTTGAAGGTAAATTCTGATTACCCTGATTTATTGCAAGCCAACAAGCCTCGCTTGGGAGGTATGGCCGCTAAATTTAAGAATGCTGGTGGTGCTGCAGGTGTCATGGACCAATATGTAGGTTGGTGTATGGATATTCCTCTTATGCGTGTTGAGGAAATGAAGCTCATCGAAGCAGAAGCAGTAGGTATGCAACCTGGCCGAGAAGCAGAAGGAATTGCATTACTTACAGCATTTGCAAAGACTCGTGACCCACAATATGTATATGGAAGTCATACTAATGAGTCATACTTTGCTAAACGAGCTAACAATTTCCAAAACGAGGTTTGTTGGGAACGCCGTGCAGAGTTCTGGGGAGAAGGTATTACAGGTTATGATATCAAACGACTCGAAAGAGGAATTATCCGTAGCTATGCAAACAGTAATCATCCAGACTTGTATCGTTGGAACATATCTACAACTCCAGATTGGATGAATCGTTGTATTCCACGTTCAGAGAGCGCATATAATACTGGTATAACTACAAACAACCCTACACCATCTGCACCAGTAGATAATGATGCAGAATATAAGTGGTAACAAGGTGTAAATAAAGGTGTATTCTTCTGTCGCTATATCATTGAGTGGCAAAGAATGAGAATAATAAAAGAAGCCACCTATAGGAAACAGCAACCCTGTTGATTCTGTACCAAGGGCTCGGTAAAATTTAAGAGAGGGTGTGTCATCATTCAATGGCACACCCTTTTTTTATTTGCAACAAATGGTCTATATAAATTTCCCCAAATTCCTTGCAGCTTTCGGAGAAAAAGCGTATCTTTGCAGTAACTATTATAAATTTAAAAATAGGAGGTAGAAATGAAAACTATTATTTGCCTTATAGGGCGACAAAACTCAGGAAAGACTTCATCTATTAGAGAAGTCTATAAATCTATAACAGGTAATTATCCCGACGAAGAAGGTGATTTTAATGGAACTTACCAACATCCAGAATTTGGCAATATCGGTTTTTCTTCCTGGGGAGATCCAGGAGCTAACGAAGAGCCTTTAGATGAAATTCTACAAATGAATTGTGACTTTGTAATCTCTGCATGTAGATCGAAAGGCCAAACAATAGAGGTCGTCGAAAAATTAGCTAACAAGTATAATTACCAAGTATACTATGTTTACTTAATGCATGGAGAACGAGCTGACACCAAGTTCCATAACATTTATATTAAGTCAAATGCAGAAGCTGTAATGGAAATAATTAAGCTCATATAGACTCATCAAATAAAAGGTACTTTAATGCCTATTAGAACAAACGCATATCAATTTTATAAAAGGTGTATCCTTATTGCTCAACACAATGGGCAAAGGGATACACCTTTATCTTTTTATCTCTCTCAAACATTTTTCCAAGAAGAAACGATGGCAATAGTATTTATACAAATCGGATTTTGATGGAATGTTTGAGAAATAAATCCTCAATAAATGACAACATTTCTTATCCCGAACTGAGGTAAATACTGGCTCAGGGGAGATTGTCCGTGGATAAGACAATCTCCCCTGAGCCTTTTTCTTTCCATTCTTGATAATCGCTTTTTGAGTTATATACTGTCGTTCTTGCGACTATCCTGTAGAACAATCGTAATACAAAATCAGCCGCAAGAATTTTTCTAACGGCTGACTTTGTGTACCACCTTCTTTTGCAGAGATATGGTTATAATGGAAAGATAATATATGTGGTATTTATAATTAGTTCATTCCTGCTGAATGGCACTTTTCCATATTTTAAGCATTAATAATTTAAACTGTTTTTGTCTAACAAGAAGTCTTTCAGTGACGATAGCGCTGTATCGGTACCAAGCGTAGCGGTGTAATCGGTACCAAGATTTCAGTTCTGCTGTCGAGTAAGTGGAGGGAATTTCACCCACCCTTCTCTCGGAACCATGCTTGACAGCCTCCCATCACACGGCTCTTCGCACTTAACTCTTTTGTTCATAAGTTTATATTCTTTATTAACCTAGACGTGGATAGGGTACAAATCCCTTTACCCAGTGTAAAAACTCATTTCTGTTGTGTGCCGCATACTCCACAAGCCATTCATACGCTTTGCTAAACTTCTTACCCTTGGAGAAGCGCTTGTACTTACGCATCACCCATCGGATCAGTCGCTCATTGATGTACTTTAACACCTTGCGGAACTCAGACGGCAATAGTAACATCCGATTTCGTACTCCTAAATGCCTCTACTTAAAATTTATGGCACATGTGCCACTTTTTAAAAGTAGAAGCCTATTCTAATATGTTTCGTTGCAAAAGAAAATCAAACAAGCTTATGAACAAGATGCCTGCTTCATTGTGATGAGAAACAATATTGTCCTTTACTATGATTATCTTCTGGAAGTTATCTGAGATATGTTTTAGTGATGCAGATTCTTGTTCTATCTTTTCCTTATCAGGAAGAGCAAGGGCAGACTGGATGTAATAACGCTTAGAGCCATTGTTGACTACAAAATCTACTTCCAATTGCTTGCGCATCATTCCTTGTTGCGGTGTTCGGGTACGAGTTTCTACCATACCAACATCCACAAGATAGCCACGGCATCGTAATTCATTGTATATCACATTTTCCATGAGATGGGTTTCTTCTATTTGACGGAAATCCAGAAGGCTATTGCGCAATCCTAAGTCTACGAAATAGTATTTAGGCAATGTACCGATGTACTTTTTCCCTTTAATGTCATACCGCATCGCTTTCTCTATCAGGAAGGCTTCTTGCAAGAATCCTAAGTAATTGTCGATTGTTAACGGAGACAGGTCTGCATTGCTTACGCTCTTGAAAGTGTTGCTCAATTTATTCGGATTGCATGGTGAGCCTACAGATGATGCCATTACTTTAACAAGAGAGTCGAACTCCGTGTTTTTCTTGACATTATTTCTGTCTATCAAGTCTTTTAGATACACCGTAGTATAGAGATTACGCAGATAACTCATCTTCTTTTGCTGGGTATCCAAAGACAAGATTAAAGGCAAACTGCCATACGTAATATAATCTCGCCATGCATCTTCTTTGTTGCCATCGTAAGCCGATACATATTCTGAAAAAGACAGAGGGTAAATACGTATTTCATCACCTCTTCCTCTGAACTCTGTGGCAATGTCGGAAGATAGAAACTTAGAATTGCTTCCTGTTACGTAGACATCCACATTGTCTATATGAAGAAGACTGTTCAAGGCTCCAACAAAGTTGTTTACCATTTGAACTTCATCCAATAGGACATAATGAATTTCAGAATCTTTGATGTTACCTTTAATATAGTGTAGCAGTTTCTTGGGGTCACAGTATTCATCGTTCAGTATATCATCCAAAGCCAGAGATATAATATGGTCTGGAGAAATGCCATCTGCCAGGAGATGATCTCTAAACAACTTGAATAGAAGATATGATTTGCCACATCTTCTGATACCTGTAACTATCTTTATCAAGCCATTTTGTTTGCTTGATATGAGTTGGTTGAGATAATATTCGCGCTTAATTTCCTTCATGCTACTTAAAATTTCTGGCACATGTGCCACTTTTTTTAAGTGCAAAGATATGCGAAAGTAGAGTTCTAACCAAAAATTTTTAGATTTATTATACTAAAAAGGTGTGCGCACTAGCCGCTCTATCCTTAGATTATAGGGCATTCTTGCTATTGGACAGGTAACAAACCTGACCTCCCAGTTATCCCTTGCTTTACAAGCAAAAAGTGGT
>ENA-UERY01001369-UERY01001369.1-human-gut-metagenome-genome-assembly--contig:-NODE-1369-length-15304-cov-4.437381_pt1 | contig 15304 bp, 7 predicted proteins | sample MGYA00242989_ERZ507990 | MGnify/ENA primary metagenome ERZ507990 (study PRJEB26167, sample SAMN06115529) | human gut metagenome | host: Homo sapiens | place: China:Fujian | collected 2015-08-26...
ACCGCATTCCTGATCAATACCTCCCGCGGTGCTCTCATCGATGAACCGGCTCTGATCGAAGCGCTTGAAAAGCACCAGATCGCAGGCGCAGGCCTCGACGTCCAGGAAACTGAGCCGCCGAAAGCCGACAACCCGCTCTACACCCTCGACAACGTGATCCTCACCCCGCATATGGGCTGGAAGGGACTTGAGACAAGACAGCGTCTCGTTTCCATCCTTGCCGGAAATGTAAAAGGATTCCTTGAGGGAACACCGGTGAATGTAGTTTCATAACTCAAATATAAGGAACTTTTCATTTTTTTTAGATGATATAGTTCCTTTTTTATTACTGTTTGCGCAAAGCGTGAATCGTAACCTTTTTTTACTACTGTACAGAAAGAATCCTTGAAATATTCTCGCAATTCATGTATGATGGAGTTATGATTTGAAAAGAGGAGGAATTCCCATGATTTGTATCAAGAACGGAACACTTCACACAGCGGTATCAAAAGACACCTTTATCGCTGACATTCTGATCGATGGCGGAAAAATTGTAAAGATCGGTAAGGATCTCTCTGCGGAAGGCGCCGAGGTGATCGATGCCACCGGTCTTCAGGTCTACCCGGGATTCGTTGAGGCCCACTGCCATATCGGTCTCGACGGCTACGGGATCGGCTACGAGGGGCATGACTACAATGAGATGAACGATCCGGTAACTCCGCAGGTACAGGCGATCGACGGGATCAATCCGTTTGATCCGTGTATGAAGATGGCGGCAAAGGCCGGTGTTACCTGCTTTGCGACCGGTCCAGGCAGCTCCAACGCACTCGGCGGAACGTTCGCTGCGATCAAGCCGGTCGGAACCCGCGTTGACAATATGATCGTAAAATTCCCGATCGCCATGAAATGTGCTTTCGGTGAGAACCCGAAGCGCTGCTACCAGAAACAGGGCATCTCCAGCCGTATGACAAATGCCGCAAAGATCCGCGAGGCTTTAAATAAAGCGAAGTTTTACAAGGCAAAGATCGAGGCGGCCGGTGATGACGCTTCCAAGCTTCCGGCTTACGACCAGAAGTCCGAAGCTCTGATCCCGGTATTAAACCATGAGATCCCATTAAAAGCCCATGCCCATCAGGCAAACGATATCTTCACTGCGATCCGTATCGCGAAAGAATTCGGTGTCGGCCTGACCCTGGAACATGTGACAGAGGGGCATATGATCGTGGATGAACTCGCGAAGGAGAATCTCCCGCTCGCGGTAGGTCCGACCTTCGGACATGCCTCCAAATTTGAGCTTCAGAATAAGACCTGGGAGACACCGGGCATTCTCGCAAAAGCCGGATGTCATGTCTCCATCATCACAGACGCGCCGGTAACTCCGCTCCACTATCTGCCGCTCTGCGCAGGTCTCGCCATCAAAGCCGGAATGGACGAGTATGACGCACTCCGCGCCGTAACCATCAATCCGGCCGAGCACATCGGCATCGCTGACCGTGTCGGTTCTTTGGAAGAAGGAAAAGACGCCGATGTTGTCATCGTCGACGGCTGCCCGTTTGATGTGACAGGTGTGATCCAGCACGTTTTGATCAATGGTGAAGAAGTTTAATGAGACTGCCTTTCATTGATTATTTCTCTGAATTTTTAGGTTCATAAATGATAAAAACCCCCTCTCTGCGCGTTTATCCCATAAACTGCAAAGAGGGGGGTTTCTCACTTCACCTGGCTGTTCTCTTATTTATTATTTTGTCTTTCCGTCCCAGCTGCCATCTTCCGTCACAAAATACTCATCCGGCGTTTTTCTTCCGATAAACATCATTCCTCTTGTTCCATCAGAAACCGGATTGAAGAAATACCACCTTTCATTGATGAGTACCCATCCAGTCTGCATTCCGGAATTTTCGTCCATATAGAACCAGCCCCTATAACCGGCATCATAGGAAAGTCCAACACGCAGATATCCCTGCTCATCAAATGCATACCAGCTTCCGTTGATCAGTTCCCACTGATGCTCAACCGTCTGCATATTATCGTGCTCTCCCACGATCATCTTTCCTGCCGCATAACTGCCATCGCTGTATCTCAGCCACCAGCCATTCTTATCCTTCATCCAATGGCTGTGTCCATCGTTTACCGCTTTGTTCGCAGCGCCCGGGATAATTCCCTTTACAGGATCAATATATCCTTTTTTACTGTCACGGCTGATATCCGGCTTTCTTTCACTGATCTCCGGTTTGGAAGAGTCTGAACTGGATGAACCAGTTCCACTTTCTGGTCTTGAGCCATTGTTTTCTCCGGAATTTTCGCCATCTCTAGGCTTTGTGCCGTTATCTTCTCCAGCATTTCCGCCATCTCCAGGCTTTGTGCCGTTGTCTCCTCCAGGATTCCCGCCATCTCCGGGCTTCTCCGGTCCGTCCACAGGCGGCTTTTCTGGCAGTTTTGGAGTTCTTCCGGAAACCTCCGCCGCAGGTCCCGCATTTTCTGTCTCCGTCTCCTTCAGACGGATCCATCCGTGATACAGGGTATCCGGCTGGCAGTCATCTTTCCGGTTGTTGTCTGACCAGGTGGTACCGTCAAAACTGTACTCTGCGCCCTCAACAGCCCCGATCTCAGCTGTGAATGTTTTTTCATCACCATTCAGCTGGAACGTAATCGTTCCCGCAATCGGATGCTGCTCATTCTTGTCATTCAGAGAGATTACGACCTGAATATCCGGTATCTCATAGTTTTCCGTAAGAACGCCACTGACCCGGATCACTGCTGATGCTCCGATCTGTGATCTGTCATTCTTCTTCAGCGCGAATTTTAACTGCGTCCCCTCTACGGCAATTTTCTCTTCCAGGATGCCGGACTCATCAGATATAATATCGGCATTTCCGCCAGAAATCTCTCCACAGTCTTCCGAGAATCCGGAAAGAACGATCTCCTGCTCTCCGCTTATTCCATAGCTGTACGCCTCAGAGATCTCCGGAACAGAGGGCGCTTCGGCTTTTTTGATGCTCTGTCCATCGAGAATGAACTTTCCTGCTTGATCCAGAACGTAATTCTTTGCATTTTCCGTATCGGATAAGGAAACCTCTACAAAAGCTTTTTTATCTGTTCCCGCATTTGCATCTTCAAATTCTGCTGCTGCAGAATAATCCTTTGACTCCAGAGTATCTCCGTTTGCAAGACCGCCAAAGCTTACTGATCTCACATTCACGTCAGTTCTTCCGTCATAGATTTTTTCCTCCAGTACAATGCCCGCCACAATCACCGTTTTGGGAATAATATTCCAGGAAGAAATATTCTCTCCTTTCTGTGAGTCATCCTCATAAAAAGCTTTTACAAGATAACTTCCCACTGTTTTCGGTGCTTCCGTACTCCATGTATTTCCACCATCCACACTGTACGTGTAAGCCCATGTCTCATCTCCATCCACATTTCCCGCAAATGTTCCCCCCGGAACTGGTGAGCTGCCATATTCCACATCAGGTACCGTCACAGATATCTGCTTATCCACGATCGTTTTGTCTGCCACTGTCACCGTTTTTGTCTCGGAAGTTTCAATATATCTGCCATCAACAGCAGCTGTTTTCGCCGTGATCGTGATGATCGTCCCGACAGCGGTCCCAATAGGGATCTGGATCTCATTTCCAGAAGCAGTCTGCTCAGCTCCATCCCCGATCTGATAAGAAATTCGGATCTCCGGTACATCCCCAAGTGCAGAAGAAAACGCATTTTTCGCTTTTGCCGAAACAGTTATCCGCTTTCCTGCAACCTGCGTCTCCCGGTCAAGTTCCATAGTGAGATCTGGTTTTGCCGCCGAAACAGTAACCGAAACTTCTTTTTCAATCGCTCCCGTGTAGTTTTTCGTATCCTCCGGGGTAAATACTACTGCGCAGGATGTATCTGGATAAAGTACAGAATCTGGATCCTTAAAGCTCCATTTTCCATCCACGATCATCTGCTTCTGCCCTAATATATAATTTGGATTGATCACCTTTCCTCCAGAGATCACCGCATCTTTCAGGGACTGTCCATACTGAATATTTACCGCAGGATTCTCCTCGACTTTCGGAGTTGCCGGCAAAACTTTAATCTTAATTTTATTGTAGATCGTCTCATACGTATCGCGGTACTCTGGCCTTGGCGTAAAGTGGCACAGAGCTTCATCTGTTCCCACTTCCGGCCATGCGACATCAAAACCAAAGTCGCCAGGTATAGCTCCAGATTGTCCGCCCTGCAGTCCGGCATTTAATGCCTGTTGACCATAATAAATCTCCCTTATAGCTTCCGGCCATTTTACAATCTGTGGATTACGTTTTTTTACAGTCACTGAGATCTGTCCACTCTTGACCCGGAATCCATTTCCGTAATATTCCGCATAGATCTCATGTGTTCCCAGCGGGAGAAGTTCTTTTTCGATCTTAAACGATGTTTCGCCTCCCGTTGATGTGATCGGACTTCCCACCGCGGCTTTATCTACATAAAACCGGATCTGTCCACTCATTCCTTCCGGAACCGTCATCACAGCCGAAACAGAATCTCCAACTTCAATTTCTTCTGAAGTAACCGCAAGACCTGTCTGGATCTGTTCCACTGTTACCTTGGCGGATGCAGTTTTATTATATGACCTTAAGCTCGCTGTCACGCTGAGCGTTTCCGCTTTCTCATCCGCACCCACCGTCAGGATTCCCAGCGAACTGATCTTTGTATCGCTGCTGGTATTTCCGGATACACGCCAGTCCACCGTCGGATCTTTTGCTCCTTTAACAGCTGCGGTAAACTGTTTTGAACTTCCAGGATACATTACCTCCGTCTCCGGCGTCAGTGAGATCGAAGCGTCCTCTCCGCTCTCATCGGCCTGAAAATAAATGACCGCGCAGCGTCCCATCCTTTTGGTCTTCCGATTGATCTCCTCCGCTGTAACCTCCGCATCTGCGGAACTCAGTCCGTGCATGATCAGCGCTTTCTTATCAATAAAAAACTCCACATCACCATTTTTTGAGCCTGCCCCAACACCGCTGGTCGTATTTTCGCCAGAGCTCCTGTTTCCTCCCTTTCCTTCTGTCCTTCCGCCGGTGATCGTTATCCTGCTCTTCGCCCAGCTATTATATCCGATTCCGATGCCGGCAGAGCCCTGGCCTCCGACAGCCTTTACGGTTCCGCCGGAAATATTGATATTGACATTTCCGCCTGCCCGGCTTGCGCTTCCGATGCCGGCACCTCCCCAGCCGCCGTCAGCTTCCACGGTACCTCCTTCGATCGAAATGGAGAAATTTGTGTTTCCTTCACTCGCGTCTTTGCCGATTCCTGCCGCTTCATATTCACCTTTAGCGATAACTGTTCCGCCTTTTACAGTAATGGAACCGCCTCTGATTCCGGCATGTTTGATCTCGCTAGACTTATTTTCTTCTGCACGCAGTGTTCCCGCAGAGCTTCCATCCCCCTGAATGCTCGTGATCGTGAGATAAGAATTGTCCGACACATACACACAGTTCGATTTTTTGGAACACATGGAGTTTTCCCCATCCAGGATCAACGTCACATTTGCTTCATCCCTGATCCTGAGCGCATAGTCTCCATTCACTTTTACGCTATGGAGCGTAATTACAGGTTTTCCGCCCTGAACCGTGATCTGATTTCCAGTCGTCTCAATGCCCTCTTTCAGGGAGATCTCGTATTTTCCGCTGCCCGTTATGGTCAGTATTTCGTTCTCATATTTATAATCTGTTCCCAGGGTTCCACCGCTCACGATGAAGTCACCGGTGAGTCCTTCGCCCTTATACTGGGCTGTGACCACAGCATCTTCTGATCCGATTATAAATCTTGTCGTGCTGCTGTAGAAGTTTTCAAAGGTTCCTGAGCCAGAATCCAGCGTCCATGACGAAAATTCTGATCCCGCCGGTAGAGATGCCGTGATCTCGATTATATCCCCAGTTCTATAAGCTCCGCTTCCAGTTCCATTATTTACCGTGAGGCTGTGCCCGGAAACATAGACCGCCTTTACGGACAGGCTGCTGTTTACTTTAAGCTGTGCCGTTTTCTGACTGGCCGTTCCGTTTAAGAATTCTCCGTTTCCATTCGTGATCTCCCAGCGATCGAAACATAATTTTTCCGAAGATTTATCTTTCGCTGTGATCGTGACAGTGCTGCCCGGCGCATAGTTTTCCTGTCCCGGGGTGATGGTTCCGTCAGCAACTGTAACAGAATATCCACCTGTATAGTTCGCCTTGATCTCTGTATCCACATCGGACATCGTAAATGTTGTTCCGGAAGACAAAGGATCCGCAAACGTTCCGCTTCCTTTTTCAACCGTCCATCCTGCAAAATACAAGGTTTCTCCGGCTCCATCCGTGATCTTGGCACTCGCGCTGACCGGCACTTTCTCACCTTCCGCAAATTCGGACTCTGTTGAGGTGATCGTTCCTCCCGTAACAGTAAGGTTATGCGGTGTTCCAAACTTTACACGCATATACTTCTCTGACGCGGGCTCATATTTTCCTTCCCCGCGCAGCCCGAGAACCGCGCTTCCCGGAGCTGAGTTTCCTGTATACAGTGTCGCTGTTTTTCCATTCTCAGGCGCTATCGTGATAGGACTCTGACAGATTTTTCCTGTGCCCCCGGACACCGTCGCTGTGACATTTCCTCCTGTGATCCGGATATTCGGTTCCGAAGCAACATCAAAGTCTGTCGATCCAATACAATAACCGCCCCCGCTCTTGATCAAGTTTACATTTCCACCGGAAATGACCAGGTTATCTACACTCCCCGTACTTCTGCTGCCGGCAGCACCAGCTCCCAGACAGGTTCCATCTCCATTTGACCGCAGGGTCAGATCACCGCCGGAGATCGTAATATTTTTGCCTACCGGCACAGAATTTACATAGCAGCTGCCACCGATCGCCGCAGACCCGGAGCCGGCTGTGGCATCCAGACTTCCGCTTCCTGTTATCTCCAGCGGAGTCCCATGATTATCGATCGCCGCCGCAAGCTCAGCGCCCTTAAGAATATTTCTGCCTTCCAGCTTTAAGGTCACCTTGTCAAGTCCCGCATCGATATCAATTGCAGGAACCTTCTGTGCATTCGGATAAATATTGAGCTGTTCCAAAGTAACGGTACAGCTGCTCTTGATCTCAATAAATTCCCTTGTCGCTGTCCCAGAATCTGCCATTGTAACTGTATATGGACCAGATCCGGCGATCTCAACTCTTCCGTTTCCAGAATAGGTAACACCTTCTTCTGGAGTAACGGTAAGCTTCCCATTTCGTGTCTGTTCTCCATACTTGATCACCACACGGCTTCCCGGATACTTGATGGTCTGCTTATTTCCAATATCGACCGTGTATGTTTTGGTTGGATCAACTCCAAGGAATTCTGCCGTTGCTTTTTTTTCACTGGCTTTCAATGTAAAACTATTATTCTTACCATCGACCGTCTCTGGACCGATTGCAACAGCATTCACACTACGGTTATACTCTCCGCCCCGTGCCTCTACATCTCCGCCGGAAATCACAACAGTTCCCGATTTTCCCTTATATCCACCACCGATTCCAGCTCCAACAGATGCTGCTGCATAAACAGATCCACCAGCGATTGTAATCATACCACCGCCAATTCCCGCCGAACCAGATCCGATTCCGGCTCCACTGTCCGATTCCGTTTCTTTTTCCGTTCCTTTATCTGTCAGCCTCATTCCAGAACAAGCTGCCACTTTTCCGCTTTCAATCGTGATCTCGCCATGTCCCTCTCCGCTGTTTCCTCCGATTCCAGCTCCATAAGCGCGCGCAAACGAATACAGGACATCCTGATCAGATCCTGCTCGGATCTTCAGGCTGCTTCCTTTCGGCACATGGATCGCCGCGCCGGAGTTGCTGACTGTATACAGGTTATTCATTCCGGAGAGAACCAGCGTCACATCCGCTCCCTTTTCAAGTTCAATACAGGACATTTGAACTGTATTCGCATTTGCGGTTTCAATTGACACACCCTTTAAAGTGATCGTCGCAGAAACATCCTTCTTCACCGTGATCACATGATCCGTTCCAGTCGTCTTTTCATATGTGCCGCTGATCGTGTAATCGCCGTTCTGATCAATGATCACTTTCCCATTCTTCAGATCATACTCTGCTTCGGCACTCAATGTCCTGAGAAGCGCATTGGAGTCCGATGCCTTAAGCTTCAATAATTCATCTTTTTTCGCCCTCTGCGGTTTTCTCACCGTGTCTGACTGTGTCGCTTTCTCCTTCACTGCATCACTCGCCGTATATACTTCAAAATCAGTATCCGGTCGAATCATAGCTGATTCCGCATACACTGGTGATATGATCGTGGATCCCACCATCACTGCCGTCAATAATCCTGCCATCCATCTTCTAAAATTATATCTCATGCGATCCGCCTCCCTCTTATCTTCAAGTCTCTGTCGCCAGAATATCATTAGAAAACAAGGCGTGTCAATCGGTTCGACACAAGATGTCAAAATTCTGCACGAAATGCAAAAGAAAAGACCAGGAACATCTCTGCCCCTGGTCCTTCAAAAAATCCTTTATCATTTATCCTGGATCCATATCAGTCATTCTCAAATACCGGCTCAGTCGGCTCGCCGTAATCTTCCGTGGAGCTTGCTGCCTCGTCATTGATATGCGTCAGGATCCCGCTGGAATTCACTTTATATTTGTTTCCATCGCGGTCCTTTACCGTCGTATTCTTGGAGATACGTCCGGAGCTGTTTACCACATACGTCTGATAACCGCCGTTTCCATTCGGGATACTGATCAGAGCGTAACGGCTGGAGCTGTCTGCCTGCTGAAGTTTTCCCATATAATAAAGGTATCCGTTCTTCACGCCGTTTGTTCCGCGGCCCGCATAGGTCCCTTCATTGAAATAAAACGTGGTCTTATTTCCATCGCCTTCCTCGACGGTCATTTTTCCTTTTACTGAGGTTCTGGATGACTCATCAAAGTAGTAGGACGTATATTCGCTGGTCGATCCGATCCGTACCTTCTTTAATCCTTTGACCGGATTTCCTTTCTGGTCGAAGAGATACGTCTTTCCATTGATGCGGACAAAATCGCTCGTGGACGCTTTTCCGTCTTCCGGTCCGGTCTTTGGCTCGCCGTTTTTATCAAAATAATACCATACGACCGGCTCATCCACATTGTCCTGAAGCTGTTCCGGCGGGTTTAAGGAAAGCCAGCCTGAGATCGCCGCGCCGACCGTAGCGTTCTGGATCCCGCTCTCCGCGAAATATCTCCAGTCCGCGATCGAATTCTTACTCGAATTTTCCGGATCACCGTCTAAATACACCCAGCCGGTGCGCATCCGTCCATCTGCGTCAAAGCAATAGTATTTTCCATCGATCTTTGTTACCTTATACTCTCCGCCGTCATCGCTGGTCGACGGGCTCTGCTTCTTTCCGCTTGCGGAAAAATAGAACCAGTACTTTCCATCATCGCTTTCCGGTCCGTAAAGGCTGCTGTCCTCGTCCTTCGGCTCCAGATATTTCCATCCTGTCACCATCGCGCCGCTGGAGCTTAAATAGTAATCCCCATCTTCGGTCCAGCCGGTCTGCATGATTCCGTCAGCATCAAAGTAATAACTTTTTCCATCGATCTTCTTCCAGGTGTCCTTTGTGACTTTTCCGCTGGAACCGAAGTAAAACCAGTAGGTCTGACTGTCTCTGCTGTACGGGGACACGATCTGCATCCACTTATCCGCCACCATGATTCCGTTAGCATCCACATAGTAATCGTTGTCGGCCCAGCTGTTGACCGCCATTTCACCGCTGTTGTTTAAATATCTCCAGAGATTGTCCGCGCCCTTTTTCCACTCATTCGTTACGCGGTTTCCGTTTTTATCAAGATACGTCCATATATTATTGGAAAGCGCCCAGCCTTCCGCTGCGTAGGCGTTCATCGTCAGACATCCGAAAGTCAGGACCGCCGCTGCTGCCAGTATTCTTAACCCTTTTTTCTTCACTCGCTCCGTCTCCTTCCTGTACCCCAAAAGGCGCATAACTATCGCCAACATCCATTCCGGATCAGCTTCGCCGATGGGATTTCTGCCTTCCGGCCGTATTTTTCATTTCGCAATACATCTGATTTTATTTTACCAGTAACTCCCTGATTATTCAACAGAAAATACCTGTCAATTCTCTTAAGTCCCCACCACAGTTCTGCCGCATTCCCGCCACAGAAAGACACATTTTCCGTTCATGTTCCCCATATTTCCGCCAACATCCCGCATTCCATCCCCACTCCTATTTGACAGTATCCCCCGAATCTATTATACTGGTATATCATAGGCATTTTATGCCCCTGATCCGTTTTTACGCAAAAAAAGTCTAAAGAAAGAGATGGAATACAATTATGTGGATAGCAGATGGATGGAAGGACTATGAAGTCATCGACTGTTCCGGCGGTGAAAAGCTGGAACGTTGGGGAAAATATATTCTGGTCCGTCCGGATCCCCAGGTCATCTGGGATACCGATAAAAAGGCACCACAGTGGAGAAAGATGAACGGCCACTACCACAGAAGCTCCAAAGGCGGCGGCGAGTGGGAATTCTTCAGTCTCCCGGAGCAGTGGAGCATCAACTACAAAGGCCTGACCTTCCAGTTAAAGCCCTTCAGCTTTAAGCACACCGGTCTTTTCCCGGAACAGGCGGCAAACTGGGACTGGTTTGGCGAAAAGATCAAAAACGCGGGACGCCCGGTCAAAGTCTTAAACCTCTTCGCCTACACCGGCGGAGCGACACTGGCAGCCGCGAAAGCCGGAGCTTCCGTGACCCACGTTGACGCCTCCAAGGGCATGGTCGCCTGGGCAAAGGAAAACGCGAAGTCCAGCGGCCTTGAGGACGCGCCGATCCGCTGGATCGTGGATGACTGCGTAAAATTCGTAGAGCGTGAGATCCGCCGTGGAAACCACTACGACGCGATCATCATGGATCCGCCTTCCTATGGAAGAGGCCCGAAGGGCGAGATCTGGAAGATCGAGGACGCAATCTACCCGTTAGTAAAGCTCTGCGCAAAGCTCCTCTCCGACAAGCCGTTATTCTACCTGATCAACTCCTACACCACCGGTCTCGCCCCGGCGGTGCTGACTTATATGCTCGGAACAGCCGTTGTTCCGCAGTTCGGCGGAACTGTAAGCTCCGAGGAGATCGGACTTCCGGTTACAAGTTCCAAACTTGTACTCCCGTGCGGCGCTTCCGGACGCTGGGAAGCGTAATTAATTGAAAGGACCGGTAAACATATGAAGATCATCATTGTCGGCTGCGGAAAAGTCGGCGTGAGCCTTGCGGAGCGCTTAAGCTCCGAGGGCCACGATCTCGTTATGGTCGATATGAATCCGCAGAAAGTGGAACATCTTTCCAACCAGTTTGATGCCCTGGGAATCGTTGGAAACGGCGCCAGCTTCAATATCCAGCAGGAGGCCGGTGTGGAAAGCGCGGACCTCTTTATCGCTGTCACCGGCGAGGACGAATTAAACCTCCTCTGCTGCCTGATGGCGAAGAAGACCGGGCACTGTGACACCATCGCCCGCGTAAGAAACCCGCTCTATAATAAGGAGATCCGCTTCATTCAGGAAAAGCTCGGACTCTCCATGATCATCAACCCGGAGCTGACGGCGGCCAGAGAGATCTTAAAGCTCTTAAAATTCCCGTCCGCCATCAAGATCGACACCTTCGCAAAGGGACGTGTCGAGCTTCTCCGCTTCCGCTTAAAGCCGGAGATCGGGTTCGGCGGAAAAACTGTCATGGATATCATGCGGCAGTTAAAATGCGATGTCCTGATCTGTGCCGTTGAGCGCGGATCCGAGGTCGTGATCCCGAACGGAAGCTTTGTCCTTCAGGATACGGATATCCTCTCTATCGTGGGATCTCTGGAAAATACGGCTCAGTTTTTTGAAAAGATCGGTCTCCGCTCAAAATCCGTAAAAAATTCCCTGATCATCGGCGGCGGCACCATCGCCCACTATCTGGCCCAGGACCTCTTAAAGATCGGGTTCCGCGTCCGGATCATCGAGCAGCGGAAAGAGCGCTGCGATTACTTAAGCGAGGTGATTCCCGGTGCTGATATCATAAACGGGGACGGAAGTGATCGGGATCTTCTTCTGGAAGAAGGCCTGACCTACGCTGATTCCCTTGTGGCCCTCACCGGACTTGACGAGGAGAATATCTTCCTCGCCCTCTACGGAAAGCTCCACTCCAATGCAAAGCTCATCGCAAAGGTCAACAAGATCGCCTTCGATGACGTGATCGACAGCTTCGGTATCGACAGCATCATCTACCCGAAGTACCTGACGGCAGATTATATCCTACAGTACGTCCGTGCCCGCCAGAACACCATCGGCTGCAACGTGGAAACGCTGTATAAGATCCTGGATGGCCGTGCCGAAGCACTGGAATTCTCCATCAAAGAGGATTCCGCTGTCACGAATGTGCCGCTTATGGACTTAAACTTAAAAGACAACCTTCTGATCTGCTGCATCAACCGCAACGGTCAGATCCTCACCCCCCGTGGTCAGAATATAATCAAGGTCGGGGATACCGTGATTCTCGTGACCACAAACCGCGGTCTCGGTGATATCCGGGATATCTTAAAATCATAAAGGAGCGATTCCATGAATTATTCGATGATCTTTTATATTATCGGCTGGATTCTGGACGTGGAGGCGGCGCTTCTTGTGCCATCCCTGGCAGTCTCCCTGATCTACCATGAAAGCTGCGCACTGGCATTCTTCATCACGATCGTCCTCTGCCTGATCCCAGGTGTGATCCTTGTCCGCAAGCAGCCGAAAAACAAGGTATTCTACGCAAGGGAAGGTTCCGTGACGGTTGCCTTAAGCTGGATCGTCATGAGTATCATGGGTTCCATCCCGTTCCTCTTAAGCGGATCCATCACAAATCCGGTGGATGCCCTGTTTGAGACTGTGTCTGGATTTACGACGACCGGTGCCAGTATTCTTCCCGCCGTGGAACCGCTTCAGCACGGCATCCTGTTCTGGAGGAGCTTTACACACTGGATCGGTGGTATGGGAGTTCTCGTGTTCCTTCTCTGCCTGCTTCCGCTTACCGGAAGCGGCTATCATATGAACCTCATGAAGGCAGAGAGCCCGGGCCCCTCTGTCACAAAGCTGGTCCCGAAGGTGCAGTCCACCGCAAAGATCCTCTATGGGCTCTATCTCTTCCTCACGGTTCTGGAGTTTATTCTCCTGCTTGTGGGACGGATGCCGGTGTTTGATTCCCTGTGTACCGTTTTCGGTACCGCGGGAACCGGAGGCTTCGGCATCAAGAACGACAGCTTCGGAAGCTATTCCACCTACCTTCAGGGCGTAGTTACCGTGTTTATGATCCTCTTTGGCATCAACTTTAACGTGTACTTCCTCTTCTATATGAAAAAGCCGAAGGAAGCACTGCGCTGCGAGGAGGCGCGATGGTACCTCGGGATCATTGCCACGTCGATCCTCGTCATCACGTTTTTTGTCCGGGATTTCTTCGACAGCCTGTTCCTCGCGTTCCACCATGTCGCGTTTCAGGTTGCTTCCATCATCACGACCACCGGCTTCGCCACCGTGGATTTTAACCTCTGGCCAACGATCCCGAAAACGATCCTGGTGCTCTTAATGTTTATCGGTGCCTGCGCGGGAAGTACTGGCGGCGGCATTAAGGTGTCCCGTGTCGTGCTGTTATTCCGGTCCCTGACAAAGGAGCTCTCCCAGAGTCTCCATCCGAATCAGATCCGCAAGATCCATTTTGAGGGACGCGCGGTGGATCATGTGGTCCTCCGCTCCGTAAATGTCTTCATGGCGGCATACATCCTGATCTTCGCTATTTCCGTGCTGCTCATCGGCATCGACAACTTCGATCTTGTGACAAACTTTACCGCCGTCGCGGCGACCTTAAACAACATCGGACCGGGATTGGAACTTGTAGGCCCGGCCCAGAACTTCGGGCTCTTCTCCAACTTCTCCAAGCTGGTTCTGACCTTTGATATGCTTGCCGGACGTCTGGAGCTCTTCCCGCTGCTGCTGCTTTTCTATCGGGGTACCTGGAAGAGATTCTAATTAAGCAAACATTCCCGATAATAGATGTAATTTGGACAATTTGACTGATCCGTGTTGAAAAATCTGATTGTCGGAAATAAAAAGTGGATATCCCAGAGTCACATCATGGACTCTGGATATCCACTTTTCTTTTTATTCTTCTGACCTTTTTCCACCGAACAGCGGGCAGACAGATGACACTCAATCGTCCATATTGTATCACCCAAGTGCCACGTCAAGCATCATCATCAAGGCAAACCCGACTGCAAACCCGATGGTTCCGATATTCGAGTGCTCTCCCTCCGCAGTCTCCGGGATCAGCTCCTCCACGACCACGTACATCATCGCTCCAGCCGCAAAAGCCAGCAGATAAGGGAGAATCGGAGCAAGAAGACGGTATAAAAGCAGTGTCAGAACGGCAGCAGCCGGTTCTACCACCCCGGAGAGCGTCCCATACAGAAAGGAACGGTTCTTGCTTATTCCTTCACTGTGGATCGGCATGGAAACGATCGCTCCCTCCGGGAAGTTCTGAATCCCGATCCCGATTGCCAGAGCATACGCTCCCGCCAGCGTGATCCCGCTGTTTTCCATAAGGAGCCCGGCAAACATGACTCCCACCGCCATTCCCTCCGGAATATTATGGAGTGTTACCGCTAAAACAAGCATCGTCGTTTTTTTCAATGTACCGGATATCCCCTCCGGCTTCTCTGTTTCAAATTGAAGCTGTGGCACATGGCCATCAAGAAACATCAAAAACAGGATCCCGCAGAAGAATCCGGCCACAGCCGGCAAAAAAGCAAGACGCTCCAGATTCGCGGAAATCCTCATGGCCGGAATCAGAAGAGACCACACGGAAGCTGCCACCATAATACCGGAGGCAAAGCCCAACAATCCCTTTTTCACGTGATCCCGGATCCCATTCCGCATAAAATAAACGCTTGCTGCCCCTATTGTTGTCCCGGCAAATGGAATCAGGATTCCAAGAATGATCATTCCCATTATTTTTATCTCCTTCACTCTGTAAAGACCTTCCGAATCACGGTCAGATCTTCACAATTCTCCTTCTATAAGCTATGAATCCTCCCATCAAACCGTGTAATACGGAAAAGAAAAGATCCAGAACCAGAAGTGACATATACTTCTGACCTGGATCTTTATCTCAGCTGAGAAGGCTCCTACCACTGTTGGTGGTGAGTAATGGAGTACTGGTATTATGCTGCCACAGAGCGGCGGGATGCCTTCTTCTGGTTCTTATATGGATCCGGACGGAACAGCATATAGAGGAATCCGAGAAGAAC
>ENA-UERY01001371-UERY01001371.1-human-gut-metagenome-genome-assembly--contig:-NODE-1371-length-15287-cov-2.980145_pt1 | contig 15287 bp, 10 predicted proteins | sample MGYA00242989_ERZ507990 | MGnify/ENA primary metagenome ERZ507990 (study PRJEB26167, sample SAMN06115529) | human gut metagenome | host: Homo sapiens | place: China:Fujian | collected 2015-08-26...
GCCAGATAATACGCACCGCCGCCCATTGCAACGGCTACATCCAGACCGCCTGCGCCAATCGCAAGCATCCCGATGCCGCCGCCTGTAGGGGTGTGGCTGTCGGAGCCAAGTAGGGTTTTGCCGGGCTTGCCGAAGCGCTCCAGATGCACCTGATGACAGATGCCGTTGCCGGGCTTGGAGAAATAAATCCCATGCTTGCTTGTCACTGTCTGGATATATTTATGGTCATCTGCGTTTTCAAAGCCTGTCTGCAGGGTGTTGTGGTCGATGTAAGCAACAGATTTCTCTGTTTTGACACGGGGAATCCCAATGGCTTCAAACTGCAGATACGCCATGGTGCCTGTGGAGTCCTGTGTCAGTGTCTGGTCGATTTTGATGGCGATTTCCTTCCCTGCCACCATTTCACCGGATACCAGATGGTTTTTAATCAGTTTTTCGGTAATATTCATACCCATATTCTCTTCCTCCTAAGAAAACTGTTTGATGAAATTTTATTTTTTTAACAAATCCTTCTTACAGAAGCCCTGCCTGCTTTGCCAGCTCCGGCAGAAGCGCGCATGTGGCTGCCTCCATCTCTTCCTCACTGATGAAGGTCATACGCCCGTCGCTGTACTGCTTATCTACCCATTCCTTGAGGATAGCGGTGCGAGGGTCATTCTTGCTGATTTTGCTTTCGCCCTCCAGATGCAATGTCTGGTTCAGCCAGTATGCAACGCCGGCAAGACCGGAGTTTTTGTTGACCTCTACGCTGAGGGGGCGGTTCAGCAGCTTTGCTGTATTGAAGATGTTATAAATTTCCTCATCCTTCGCAACGCCGTCTGCGTGAATACCGGCTCTGGTTACATTAAAGTCACGCCCGACGAAGGGGGTGCGAGGGGGAATTTTATAGCCAAGCTCTTTTTCATAAAATTCTGCGATTTCCGTAATCACGGTAGGGTCCATGCCATCTAATGTTCCTCTTAGGGAAGCATATTCCATTACCATTGCTTCGAGAGGGGTGTTGCCTGTGCGTTCCCCGATGCCCAAGAGAGAGCAGTTTACGGAGGAACAGCCATACAGCCATGCCGTTGTGGAATTGACAACCGCCTTATAGAAATCGTTATGCCCATGCCATTCCAGTAATTCGGAAGGGATCTGTGCAAAGTGGTTTACACCATAAATGATACCGCCGACAGAACGGGGCAGGGTAGCACCGGGGTAAGGCACGCCGTAGCCCATCGTATCACAGAAGCGGATTTTTACGGGCAGCTGATATTTATCCATCAGCTTTTTCAGCTCTGTTGCAAAGGGAACCACGCAGCCATAGAAATCGGCTCTTGTGACATCCTCAAAATGACAGCGAGGGGTAATGCCCATATCCAGAGCAGCCTCTACAATTTCCAGATAGCCGTCGATTGCCTGCTTTCTGGTTTTGTGCAGCTTATTGAAAATGTGATAGTCGGAGCAGGAAACCAGAATCCCACATTCGGGCATTCCCATTTCCTTGACCAGCTTGAAGTCCTCCTTTGTGGCACGAATCCATCCTGTGATTTCGGGGAATTCATAGCCTAGCTCGCGGCATGCTTCGATCGCCCTGCGGTCATTTTCGCTGTAAAGGAAAAATTCGCACTGTCTGATTTTGCCCTTGGGGCCGCCTAAGCGGTGCAGCATATCATACAGCGTTGCGATCTGCTTTGCCGTATAGGGAGCGCGAGACTGCTGTCCGTCACGGAAGGTGGTATCTGTCAGCCAGATTTCCTCAGGCACGTTCATGGGTACCTGACGGTAGTTGAACGTAACCTTCGGCACTTCGTCATAGCTGTAGTTATCACGATACAGGTTGGGCTCAGGAATATCCTGAAGGCTGTATTTATAGCGTCTGAGTTCCAAAAGATTGGTTTTGTCGTTATAAGTGATCAAAGTTCTCACTCCTTCTATCTGGATTTGTTTATCATACAAAAACAAGTGCTTTGCATGATATTTTATATTTATAGAATATATCAATCATAGTGCCGTCTGTCAAGAGAAAACGATAAAAAAATTGAATATATGACAAAATGATTAAAAATCATGTTTTATTTGAATCTACAAGGTTTTTAAAAAATACAATAAAAATTTTTCTATAGAAAACAATAAATTATTTCGATATATTAGTTTTTGTCTTAGAAAATAATTCGGAAATTCTATAGATAAATTATGATAGATTTTCTGTTTTTGAAAGAAAGCCGTTGATTTTGCGGGAAAAATAGGGAGACCTGTGCTATACTCAGAAAAGATAGGAGTGAGGTGTATGATTGAGCGATTTCCCGTTTGGGCACCCGGGGAGCATGGCATGGAGCGGCGGAGGGTTTATATCTACCTGCCCGATGAATATTACGAGAAGCCCAAGCGACAGTATCCTGTTTTATACATGTTTGATGGGCATAATGTTTTTTATGATGAAGATGCTACCTACGGCAAAAGCTGGGGGATGGAGCAGTATTTGCAGAAAAGCGGCAGAAAGCTGATGGTGGTTGCGCTGGAATCGAGCCGCGCGCCTGATTATGGCAGACTAAAGGAATATGCCCCTTTTTCGTTTACCACAGAGGAAACGGGCGGAATTATCGGCAACGGGGATATCACTATGGATTGGATTGTCCATGTTCTCAAGCGGGCAGTAGATACCCAGTACCGCACCAAGGCAGACCGCAGGCATACCTTTCTGGCAGGCTCCTCTATGGGAGGACTTATGACACTTTATGGGCTTCTGGCGTATCCGGAGGTCTTTTCGCGCGGCGCGGCACTCTCACCTTCACTCTGGATTGATGCGGAAAAGGTCAAGGCGATGATTCGGCATGCCAGAGTGAAACGAAATACTGTGCTTTATATGGATTACGGCGCACTGGAATTTGCCGATCATCCGCATAGCCGCAGTCTCTTTGCGGAAGTCAGTGCATTGCTGATAGAAAAGCGTGTTTTGCTCAATAGTCGCATTGTCCCGCGGGGAACCCACTGTGAAGCAAGCTGGGAAAAGCAGATTCCGTTTTTTATGAAAACGCTGTTTGAATAAGGCGCAATCCGAACAAAAGATAACAGGAGGGATGTTCTATGAAAAATTTTGTATTTCTTTCCCCGAATTTCCCAACAAATTATTGGAAATTCTGTAAAGAGCTGAAGGAAAACGGCATGCGCGTACTGGGCATTGGCGATGAACCGTATGAGCAGCTGGATGAGAATGTGAAAAACAGCCTACACGAATATTACAAGGTTGGCAGTCTGGAAAATTATGATGAGGTCTATCGTGCGGTTGCCTTTTTTGCCTTTAAATACGGGCGGATTGACTGGCTGGAAAGCAATAACGAATACTGGCTGGAGCAGGATGCTAAGCTGCGGACGGATTTCAATATCACCACAGGCTTTCAGGTGCAGGATATGCCGCGGATGAAATATAAATCCAAAATGAAGGAAGCATACAGAGAGGCAGGGCTTGCAGTCGCGCGCTATACCCTTGTGGAAAGCCTGGAGGGCTGCCGCCGCTTTGTTGCCGAGGCCGGCTATCCCGTTGTGGCAAAGCCGGATAACGGCGTGGGTGCCTCCCATAATTTCAAGATTACGAATGACGAGGAGCTTGCGGCGTTCTATAAGCAGCGTCACGAAGGGGTTGTCTATATCATGGAGGAGTTTGTCAATGGTGAGGTCTGCTCCTATGATGCCATTATTGATTCCAAGGGGAATATTCTTTTTGAAACGGGCAACGTAACCCCCGGCTCCATCATGGATATGGTCAACCAAAGCGATGACTGCAAATTCTATATCGTGAAGGATTTGCCTGAGGACACCAAACGGGCAGGGCGCGCCACGGTGAAAGCCTTTGGCGTGAAAAGCCGCTTTGTGCATTTTGAGTTTTTCCGCCTGCGTCAGGATCAGAAGGGATTAGGCAGGAGGGGCGAAATTATGGCACTTGAGGTCAATATGCGTCCCTGCGGCGGCTTTGGCCCCGATATGATGGACTATGCAAACAGTACGGATGTCTATAAAATCTGGGCGGATATGATTGCCTTCGACCGCTCTACAAAGCCGGAGGGCGCGCATGCGTTCTGCGCCTATGTCGGCAGAAGGGATGGCAAGCAGTATCAGCTCAGCCACGAAGAAATCCTCTCGCGCTATGGGGATGCTGTCCGTATGTCCGGTCGCCTGCCGGATGCGCTGAGTGTTGCCATGGGCAATCAGTTCTATATGGCAACCTTCCCCGAAATGGCGGAGGTAGAAGCATTTTTTGCCGCAGTCTCGGCATTGGTGTAAAATTTTTTGATACGCATAAATAAAAAACGCCGTGAGAGAAGATTGTTCTCTGATACGGCGTTTTTGTTGTTTATTCGGAAATTCATCTGACAGGAATGGAAATCTCCATCAGAAATTTATCATAGAATCTCCATGAACCTCATGCGCTCTCTGCTGCCGGATTTTTCCCTCGGCAAAATTTCAGATAGAAAAGGATGCAGAGCATTACGGAAAGCAACGAACCGCCTGCCGAAGCCAACCCCATCGGGAACAGCGTATCGGGGAAGAGCATGGAAGCAAGATAGGACCCCGGTACACGCACAAGCAAAACCGAACTGATGTTGTGCAGGAAGGAAAGAACCGACTTGCCGCAGGCGCAGAAATAGCCGCTGAAGCTAAAATGAATCCCTGCAAAAACGCAGTCGAGGATATAGCTGCGCAGGTATTGTCCGCCGAAGCGAATGACCTCTGCGCCGCCTGCCGCCTGTCGGTCGGTAAAGAGTGCGACAAGCTGTTCCGCGCAGAGCTGTACCCCGATGCAGACGCAAAGCCCGAAGCCAACGGTAATGCAGATGGCATAGCGTAGGGTCTGTACAGCGCGTTCCGGCTTGCCTGCCCCGATGTTCTGCGCCCCCAGTGCCGAAACGGTGGAAAGCATGGAAGAGGGGACAAGGAACACAAACCCGATGATTTTTTCTACAATCCCGACTGCCGCAGCATCGTTCAGCCCTCTGCGGTTTGCAATAATCGTAATCACGATAAACGCAATCTGAATTAGCCCGTCCTGCAGGGCAACAGGTACACCAATCTGCAAAATCTGCCCCACAACAGGGCGGCGCGGATGGAAGTCCCCCTTGGAAAGAGAAATGCTTTTCCGCCTCAGAATCATAAACAGAGAAACCGCTACACTGATGGTCTGCGCAAGGGTTGTGCCGAGTGCCGCACCCGCAGGACCGAAGTCAAGCGCGCCAATGAAAAGATAATCCAGTGCGATATTTGCCACACATGCAATCGCAATGAAATACATCGGGCTTTTGCTGTCACCCATGCCACGGAAAATGGAGCTGATGATGTTATATGCCGTAATAAAGGGAATCCCCAGAAAGCAAATGGTCAGATATGCAACTGTGCCGTCTACCGCCTCCGCAGGGGTGGACATTACACCGACAATCGGGCGCACCAGAAGCAGCAGCACGACCGTCAGCACAATGGAAAGCCCAAAAAAGAGCGTCACAGTGTTGCCGACGTTTTCTGAAACCTGCTTATGGTTTCTGCCGCCCACTGCGCGCGCAATGCTGACGGTTGTCCCCATCGCAAGCCCTATGAGCATAACGGTCAGCATGTGCATCACCTGCGAGCCGATGGAAACGGCGGTTGTGCTAGCAACCCCGTCAAATTGCCCGATGATGAATAAATCTGCCATGCCGTAAAGCGTCTGTAAGAAATAAGAAAGCAGATAGGGCAGGGAGAATATGAGTATATTTTTACCGACATTGCCGGTGGTAAGGTTTCTTTCCATAGGGAACTCCTTTCGTTGCTTTAAAAAATCTTTTGTACATGGTATATGCTTTTGTAAAAATACATAAAATTTATATGTTTACATTAAACGCTACAACTACTGCAGAGTCAAGAGTTTTTTGCCAAAAACAGGGTTCAAAAGAAAAAGAGCCTTCCGATTTTGTGTTTAATCAGAAGGTTCTTAATTTTCTGTTTTTATTCCTGCTTTTGCTCCTGTGGTAAAAGTTTTTTCGTCAGATATTGTTCTCCCATCAAATCATCATACGTCAGCAGCTCATGCAGCTTGATATATTTGTTTCTCGTTTCCTCATCACAGCCCTCGGAATAAAGATTGTAATACGGGCTGATGACAGGGCAATGCGCATATAAATCCAGAAGGAAGTTGCTCCGCAGTGTTTCCGGTGCGCCGATGTAATCATACATCAGTGCTGTCAGCAGATACGGCGAAACGGGTGTGCCGTCTGCGCGGTATTCGTGCCCTGTATCGTAATTGCTGAATACAACATAGGGCGTGGAGAACATCTGATATTTCTCTTCCTCTGTCCAGTTTGCGGCAGTGGTGGAGGTGATTGTGCCGGTGGAGGCATAAACACCGAAATCGTTCCCCAGCGTCGGCAGATGGTCGCCATACCAAAGCACAACGGTCGGCTTTTCTCTGTTCATCACGTACTCATACAATCTGCCAAGCTGTGCATCCGAATCGGAAACGCCCTTGCAGTAATTGTGCAGCAGGTTGCTTTCCTCCTCCGAAAGCGTATCGGAGGTAAAATCAATATTCCATTCGGAGGGGTCAAATTTATTCAGATACAGCCCATGGTTTTCCATGGTAATGCCCTGAATGAAAACGCCTTTTTCATGCGGCTGCTCCAGCTGATACATGATTTCCTCCACAAGGCTTTCATCTGTTAGGAAGGGGCCGCTGTTGAAATGCTGCTCTGCGTGTAAATCATATTCCCCCAGCATTTCATCAAAGCCAAGCAGGGGATAGGCGCGGTCACGTTCATAAAATTCCTTCTGATAGGTATGAATCCCAATGGTATCATAGCCCTGATTCTTAAATTCGCGTGCATAGGAATAAATATTGTTGAATACATACTGCTGATACGGCACATTGCCGGAGGGCAGCATACTTGTAGTCATGCCGGTCAGAATCTCAAATTCGGGACGCACCGTGCCGCCGCCGAAGGTGCAGGAAACCATGCTGCCGCCGTGGTTTTCCGCAAGAATCCTGCGGTAATTGGGAATCGGGTCCTCTGTAAAGCTCACGTTTTTCAGCGTGGTAGGGTCCCAGAAGGATTCCGAAAGAATCACAATGACATCGGGATTCTGGAAATCTGCGCCGCTAGCTTCGTCCGGTTGATATTGCGCAAATGCCTTTTCCAAATATCTCTCACTGTAATTATCCGGGTCACCCATGTTTAAGGAAGAAAGGTTTAGCACAAAAGCGGTCAGAAAGCCGTTTTCGGTGTAGTTTTTTGTCTGATCGGTCGGTGCCTCGGAGGAAAGCCCCAGCAGGCTGTAATCGGCTCGTACGGTGCCGTTCATGGTGCAAAGATACAGACACCCCAATAGAATCGGCGCACCAAGCACGCGTTTTTTCCATGCGATTGGAAGTGTCGGACGCAGAATCGCAAGCACCGCAAGATATGCCACCGTGCCGCCCCAGAGCCACCATAACGGTGTGGGGATTTTCAGCGCAGAAAGAAATGTGGTGAAGCTGTCTGCATTTTTTGCCAGCAGCATATCCCAAGGAAGAAAATGCTCCTTGAGGATTTCTGTTTTCAGAAAATCAACCGTCGGCATAATCGTAAATATTAAGCCTGTCAAAAGCGCTGCCAGGGGAACGTGCTTCCAGAGGCAGACCATCGCCCCGAAGAAAAGATAAATCAGAAGCATCCCTAACAGGAACGCCCCGTAATTTTCCGTTAAAAGCGTGCGCAGCAGCACCGCCGCGCCGTCCTCCCCGGAAAGAAAGGAAATGGCGTTGCCGCTCAGGCTCAGCCAGAGGGGAAACAGCAGCACCAGCAGCCACATGATGAAGGCGGCAGGCTTATGCGTTTGTATATACGCATCTATTTTTGTACGAATTTCTCGTAATTTTTTCATGTTTGCAAAACCTCTTTTGTGTAGATTGATTGAATTTCTAAATGGATATTTTAACACGATTTTCACGCGTTTTCAAGAAATTGAAGAATTAAAATTGTGAAATAAGCCAAACGCCTGATTTCGTCTTAGGAAGGCACACGATAAAGAAAATTCTGCCTGTTCGCTTGACAGGGGATGTTTCGTCCTGTAAAGTAAAAAATAGTGCCGTAACTGTGCATTTATTTGCATGCAGATTTCGGCAGAGAACGAGAGGTGGCACCATGAAAAAGCAAGATTCCAATTATAATAATGAAAGCATCACTTCCCTGAAGGGGGCGGAACGCGTCCGCCTGCGCCCGGGGGTTATCTTCGGCTCGGACGGTCTGGATGGGTGCGAGCATGCCTTTTTTGAAATCCTTTCTAACTCCATTGATGAGGCGCGAGAGGGCTACGGCAAAAAGATTGAGATTACCCGTTTCAAGGATGATTCCATTCTCGTGCGCGATCATGGCAGGGGGATTCCTGTGGATTATAACCCCAAGGAGGATTGCTTCAACTGGGAGCTGGTGTTCTGTGAGCTGTACGCAGGCGGCAAATATCAGAATAATACAGGAGAAAACTATGAATTCAGCTTGGGTCTGAACGGTCTGGGCACCTGCGCAACCCAGTATGCCTCCGAATTTATGGATGCAGTGATTTACCGCGATGGCATGTGCTATCAGCTGCATTTTGAAAAGGGTGAAAATATCGGCGGTCTGATGAAGGAGGCGGCGGAAAAGCACCCCACCGGCACGCAGATTACATGGCGGCCCGATAGAGATGTTTTTACCGAAATTCATATTCCCCTTTCCTATTTTCAGGATGTGCTGAAAAAGCAGGCGGTTGTGAACGCAGGGCTTTTGTTTGAATTATATGATGAGGAAAGCGGCGAAACCTTCCAATATTGCTATGAAAACGGGATTCGCGATTATCTTGCGGAGCTGAACGGCGAAAATGGACTGACCGCTGTGCATTATCTCCAGACCGAAACCACGGGACGCGGCCGTGAGGATAAGCCCGAATATCGCCTGAAATTTGAAGCGGCATTCTGCTTCAATAATCATGTGAATGTACTGGAATATTACCATAATTCCAGCTTTCTGGAATACGGTGGCTCCCCCGATAAGGCGGTGCGCAATGCTTTTGTCTTTGCGATTGATAAATATCTGAAAAGCAATAGCTTATATAAAAAGGATGAAAAGAAGATCACCTTTGCGGATGTGGAGGACAGCCTGATTCTGGTCATCAATTCCTTCTCCACCGTAACAAGCTACGAAAACCAGACGAAAAAATCCATTACGAATAAATTCATTCAGGAGGCCATGACGGAGTTCTTCCGCCGACAGCTGGAGATTTATTTCATTGAAAATAAAATGGATGCCGATAAGATTGCGGCACAGGTGCTTGCGAATAAAAGAAGCCGTGAAACGGCGGAAAATACCCGTGTGAATATCCGCAAAAAGCTGACGGGCAGTCTGGATATGAATAACCGTGTGGAAAAATTTGTAAACTGCCGTACAAAGGATGTCTCCCGCAGAGAAATCTATATCGTGGAGGGCGATTCCGCGCTTGGCTCCTGTAAGCAGGGCAGAGATGCGGATTTTCAGGCGATTATGCCAATCCGAGGAAAGATTTTGAACTGCTTGAAGGCAGATTATAATAAGATTTTCAATAGCGACATCATCATTGACCTATTGAAGGTGCTTGGCTGTGGCGTTGAGGTGAAATCCAAGCATGATAAGGGGCTGAATTCCTTTGATCTGGCGCAGCTTCGTTGGAGCAAGGTTATTCTCTGCACCGATGCGGATGTGGACGGCTTCCAGATACGCACCCTCCTTTTGACGATGCTCTACCGCCTTGTACCGACGCTGATTTACGAAAAAAAGGTCTATATTGCGGAATCGCCGTTATATGAAATCCGCCATGGCAAGGATAAATATTTCGCCTATACCGACAGCGAAAAGGCAAAAATCACCGCCAAGCTGAAGGGCAAGGTGAAAATCAAACGCTCCAAGGGCTTGGGTGAAAATGCGGCAGATATGATGTGGGAAACCACCATGAACCCCGAAACGCGCAGGCTCATTCTGGTTACGCCCGATGAAGCGGAGCGCACACAGGCGATTTTTGAACTCCTGCTTGGGGAAAATCTTTCCGGCAGAAAGGAACACATTGCAGAGGAAGGTCATAAATATCTGGATATGATTGACCTCAGCTAAGAGGTGGATGTATGGCAAAGAAAAAAACAACAACGAAAAAAGAATATCACGATAATTTCATACAGGAGCAGCGCATTACCGATACGCTTGAGCTGAATTATATGCCCTACGCCATGAGTGTCATTGTTTCCCGTGCCATTCCTGAGATTGACGGCTTCAAGCCCTCCCATAGAAAGCTTTTGTATACCATGTATCTGATGGGGCTTCTGAAGGGGGACAGAACCAAATCTGCCAATGTGGTAGGGCAGACCATGAAGCTGAACCCCCATGGGGACAGTGCGATTTATGAAACCATGGTGCGTCTGACAAAGGATAATGAAGCGCTTTTGGTGCCTTTTGTGGATTCTGAGGGGAATTTTGGGAAATACTATTCCAGAGAGATGGCGTATGCCGCCTCCCGTTATACCGAGGTAAAGCTGGAGAGCATCTGTCAGGAAATCTTTGCGGATATTGACAAGGACACGGTTTCGTTTATTGATAACTATGACGGCAGCATGAAGGAGCCGGCGCTTCTGCCGACCACCTTCCCCAATATTCTGGCAAACCCGAACCTTGGCATTGCGGTCGGTATGGCATCCTCCATTTGCAGCTTCAACCTTGCAGAATTGTGCGAAGCAACGGCGCAGTATATCAAGGATGATACGGTTGATTTGTGTGAGGTGCTTTCCGCTCCCGATTTTTCCACCGGCGGCGAATTGATTTATAGCCGGAAGGACTTGGAGCAGATTTATAAAACAGGACGTGGCAGTGTGAAGCTGCGTGCAAAATATCGTTATGATAAAAAGGATAACTGTATCGAGGTCTATGAAATTCCCTATACCACCAATATCGAAGCCATTGTGGATAAAATCATCGCATTGGTTAAGGCAGGGAAAATCAAGGATATCACCGATGTGCGCGATGAATCAGACAGAAACGGTCTGAAAATTACGATTGACCTCAAGCGCGGCACAAATGTGGAGTTGCTGATGCACAAGCTGTTCGCCATGACACCTTTGTCGGATAGCTTCAGCTGTAATTTTAATGTGCTGATTCATGGCAAGCCCATGACGCTTGGCGTGGGCGAAATTTTGAAGCACTGGACGGACTTCCGCATGGATTCCATCCGCAGACAGCTTGCATTTGATATTCAGAGGAAATCCGAAAAATATCACCTGCTCGAAGGGCTTTCCAAAATCCTGATGGATATTGATAAGGCGATTGCCATTATCCGTGGCACCGAGGAGGAAAAAATGGTTGTGCCGAATCTGATGACAGGCTTTGAAATTGATGAGGTTCAGGCGGAATATATCGCGGAGATTAAGCTGCGCAACATCAATAAGGAATATATTCTGAAACGCATTGCAGAGCTGGATGCACTGGAAAAGGAAATCAAAGGTCTGCATGAAACACTTCGCTCGGATGCAAAAATCAAAAATATCATCTGTAAGCAGCTGCGCAATGTGGCAAAAAAATACGGCAAGCCCAGAAAAACCGAAATCATCCATGAGGATGATGTGACGGTGCTTTCCAAGGAGGACTTCATCGAGGATTACCCTGTAACCTTCTTCCTGACGAAGGAGAATTATTTCAAGAAAATCAGTCAGGCATCTCTGCGTATGGCAGGGGAGCAGAAGCTGAAGGAGGAGGACGTTCTTCTGATGGAGCAGGAGGGCGCAAACCGTATGGATCTGCTGTTTTTCTCCAATCAGCAGAATGTGTATAAGCTGAAAGCCTCGGATGTGGCGGATGCCAAGGCGAGTGCATTGGGGGATTATCTCCCGAATCTCTTGCAGCTTGACGCAGGGGAAACCATTATTTACATGACTGCAACAGCGGATTACAGCGGTCAGATGGTGTTTTTCTTTGCAAACGGCAAGGCGGCGAAGGTGCCGCTTTCCGCCTATGAAACCAAAACAAATCGCCGCAAGCTGGTCAATGCCTATTCCGCAAGGGCAGAGCTAGTGCGAATGGCGAAAATCGCGGAGGAAGCAGATTTTATGCTGATGCGCAATGCGGATAAGGCAACGCTCTTGAATACAGAGTTGATTCCGTTGAGTGCTACAAAGAACGCCGGTGGCGTGCAGGTCTTTACACTCAAGAAAAACAGTGCAGTTACCGCGGTGTTTGCCAAGGCAGAATTTGAAACAGAGGAATACGAATATTATCGCACGAAAAAAATTCCCACCACGGGACATTTTATACAGGAAAAGGATAAAACCACCAATCATCTGCCCGGGCAGATGGCGTTGGGGGAATAAGAAAGGATGACGAGTATGAAACGGTTTATGGCAATTCTTCTTGCAGGGATGCTGAGCCTTTCCGCCGCAGTGCCTTCCTTTGCCGCCGTTGCGACGAATGCAGGCAAATGGGCAAAGCCTTCCATCGAATTTGCCTATCAGCAGGGACTTCTGACGGAGGCGGATTTGCAGAAGGCAAAATCGCCCATGACGAGAAAGGATTTCTGCACGATGGTGATGCGTTTTCTGAATGTAATCACCGGAAAGGAATGGAAAGCGGCAGGCAAAACGCCCTTTACAGACTGCGATGATGCAGATGTGACAGCGGCGTATGAGCTGGGTATTATCGGCGGCACAGACCCCGGTATTTTTGAGCCGAACAGCACGCTGACCCGCGAGCAGATGGCAATTATGGTGGCACGCGTGATGAAAACCTGCGGCGTGGATTTAACGGAGAAGGCAAAGAAAAATCCCTTCAACGATACCGCGGAGCTGTTTGCTTCCTCCAATAAATATATCGACCAGCTGTATGGCATTGGGATTCTTGCGGGCTATCAGGATGGCGGCTATCATCCCTTCCGCGAAATGACGGTGCAGGAGGCTGTGGTTTCCTTCGTGAAGGCATATCGTTATATTGAGGAGCAGACCGGCGGCAAGGTGGAAATTACCGAACCAAAGGTGGACAAGGTGGACAGAGTGGACACCCAAAATGACACAAAAGTGGACACCAAAACGGACACGAAAGCGGACACCAAGACAGAGGAAGTGAAGGTGACGGATGCGGCGACAACAGAAACGGTTACTGTCGGCGAAAAAAAGGTTTGTCTCGGCTGGACGGCGGCAGAGCTGAAGGCTGTCTGGGGCGAACCCGACCGCATTGACGATTCTGTGTATGGCTTAGAGAGATATGTTTATCTCAACAAGTATCAGAATTATTTCTTTGCAACGATGCAGGAGGGGAAAATTGTCGAAATTTTTGTGCCGGGCACAGGTTTTACCTATAACGGTACAAGCGGCAAGGGCATTGCGGCGAATATTAAGAATCTTTTCCACGTCAGCAGCTTAGAGCACAGCGGTATTGTATACAATGCCAATTCTGAGGTGCATGTTCCTCTGGATTATGAGGGGAAAATCTGTGGTGTGCTTTTGCAGGAAAAGAGCTTTGCCCAGACAAAGGATTACCAGAGCACCTTGCAGTATACCACAAGAGAAGCCATGGAAGCGGAGCTGCTTGATTTGATTCAGGTGTGTCGTCTGGAAAAGGGTCTGTCCCTGCTTACGGCAGACAGTAAGCTGGGGGGCGTAGCAAGAGCACATTCCGAGGATATGACGGCGAAGGGATATTTCGACTATACCGGCTCTGACGGCTCGACACCCTTCAGTCGGATTCTGGTGAAGGGCAAAGCCTTCCGCACGGCATCCGAAACCATTGCTAAACAGCGCGGCGATGTGGTGCAGATTTATCAGGAATGGATGCGTACCGCTGCGAAGGAGAACAGCCTGACAGACGGCACCATGCAGGAGGCAGGCGTGGGGATTTCTGCAAAATCCAAGGAGCTTTATGTAACGGTTGACCTTTGCGGTCAGTAAAAAATGGAATAAAAGAAAAAAGTATACAGAACAGAAAAAAAGCCTTGCACGGGAGAATTTTCCCATGCAGGGCTTTTTTTGATCCGGATTTCAGAAATTTTCTGTCAAAGCCAGAATTTCCTTTTCCAGAAGGGCATAGAACACATCATAGCCTGCGTTGCTCCAATGCACGCCATCGAACTGAAACAGTGCATCATACGCTTCGAAGCCTTGTGCTTCCTTAATGTCCAGAAATGCCTGATATACATCAATGACGGGACAATGATAGCCTTTTGCCAGCTTTTTGACGATTTCCCCATATTTTTCAATGCGGTCGGTTGTGGTGAAGGGGTAGAAATCCGTATCCACCACGGGCGGCGGCGTAACCAGAACGGGCAGACAGACACCGCTATGGAAAGCAGAATCTCCGTGCTTTTCTGCCAGAAGGCGTTCCAGAATGAACATCATATTGTGTTCATATTCCCAAGGTGTACGATATTGCCCTTCGTTGAGGGCACTGTCATTGGAACCCAGCAGAATTACAGTAAGATGCGGCTTTAACCAAAGCACCTGACTTTCCAGCCGTTCTTTCGCTTCTCTGGTGGTTTCTCCGTTGATGCCGCGATTGTATACCTTCCAACGAAGCTGCGGATTTTTCTCCGGCAGCTCCCTTGCCAAGCGGAAGGGATATGCAATATGGGACAAAACACCATAGCCGTATGTTAAGCTGTCGCCAAAGGCAACCAAACGAAATTCTTTCATGGGGCAGACCTCCTTTTTTTCTCTATTCTAAAGAGAAAGCAGGAGAATGTCAATCAAAGCAAGGCTGTCATTTGCCTGTATGAAGATCCAACGTGGGGCGGATAATCTGCATGATGTTATCCTTGAAGGAACGCCCGACGAAGGCAAGCTGCTCCGAACCGAAAAAAGAAATCGTCCAAGGATTTTGAGATTTATCGATGGAGGATGCATTTTTCAGATTGACAATAAAGGAGCGATGTGTCTGCACAAAGGTTTCCTTGGGCAGCACTTCCAGAATACGATATAACGGAACCGAAACACAGATGGTTTTTTTCAACAGATGGATGACAGATTTTTTTTGCTCACTTTCGATAAAAAGAATATCCTGATACGGAATTTTATAGATTGCTTTTTGCGTACTGATGCGGCAATAAAGGGGTTCATCATGTGTGGATTCGCTATTTGTGACACAAACGGAACCCCTGTCAGTACAAAGTTCATTTACAGCAGAAGCGGCTGCTCCTGTCGTATGGATTGAATTTTTGCACATAATTATCTCCTCTTTCGTGGTAAAACTTATGAAATTAGACTTATATTTAAAATTACACCAAGGGAATTTTCTTAAATTTTAACATAAAATTTAATTTCTTGTAAATGTTTT
>ENA-UERY01001376-UERY01001376.1-human-gut-metagenome-genome-assembly--contig:-NODE-1376-length-15263-cov-4.637363_pt1 | contig 15263 bp, 9 predicted proteins | sample MGYA00242989_ERZ507990 | MGnify/ENA primary metagenome ERZ507990 (study PRJEB26167, sample SAMN06115529) | human gut metagenome | host: Homo sapiens | place: China:Fujian | collected 2015-08-26...
TATGTATTATGTTTTATATAAGAATGGCGGAAAGCTGCTTCAGGAGCCAGAAAGACTGGAGCAGCTAAGCGAGTTTTTATACAATTCACCAGAAATACAGCATATATACATTATTCCTGAGAGCGAGATGAAAGCAGGACGTTTTACTTTAAGCTGTGGTTATTCGATTAAGGAAGAACACCTTGAAAAGTATCATCTTCATATTAACCAATATGCACAGAAGTATATTCCTAAGCCGTCAGTTATGGGTATATCAAAGGTGCCGGCAAGGTTAAGCAGTATATATGATTATTCACAGGATGAGATTAAGGAGATTATGATAGGGCGTCATCTTGCGTATATGAAAGAGCATAATCTTGTCCTTGATGGTGATATAACAGGTATAGTTATAACAAAGGTTAAGGATGATGATAGTGATGATCATGTGATGTATATTCTTATGAGTGTTCCTGTACGGCATGAAAAACAGTGAATTATGAGATGTTATGTTCGCATATAAAAACAATTCTTTATTAAATATGTAAAAGATATTGACCTTGACATTGGTTCATACTTTATAGTTTGTATTATGGATATCAAAAAGGTTTTATAAACAGACCCTGACAGTATCCATGCAGATATATAATGTTATAATGCCTTTAAAGGCAGAAAGGGAGGTCAATATGCGCAAAACAACTAAAAGACGTCTTAGCAGTCTTTTGTGTGCAGTACTTATGCTTGTTACAAGCATAGATGTAACTGCATTTGCAGCAGAATCAAAAGCGTCAAAAAGAAAGATTGACGTATGGGACATGGGCACAGTACAGGAAGCAGATACAGATAAGTATAATAATCATATTACTGCTGCTGACTGGGAGAATTGTGACAATGTTTCAAAGGATGGTAAATTCGTTGCCGGAGAAACAACATTTGGTGATCTTACAATCAATCATAATGCCAATGACAGATTGTTCTCGGCATCAGGCAAAAACTATGGAAGCAATGCGTTAGCAACAACAGCATATGATGATGGATATACAGCATCCGGTATGTACTACTGTAATGGTACAGGAGGAGAAGGAAGAAGATACATTGCTATTAACAATGTAGAAGCCGGAGATAAGATAGTTGTATACATGGCATCAAGCAATGCTGCTAATGGAACACTTCTTTTTAAGTATCTTGGTGAAGATAATGAACAGGTAGAAAAAGCAAGCTTTACTAACAAGGGAGCTAAGTATGAATTCGTAGCTAAGTATAGTGGTTCATATAAGGTGTATACAGATGCAGCAGCAGGAAAACCTATATATAACAGGTTGGTAAGAATTCCGGGAGTAAAAGTCAGTGGAACAATAGAAGGCGTACAGGTAAGCGGTCTGAAGGTTTTGTTTAAGGATGATGTTAACGATATCACATATGATGCAGATGTAAAAGGCAATACATTTACAGCTACACTTGCAGCAGGTTGTGATTATACAGCAGTTTTATCCGGAGTAGCAGGATATGGATTTTCTGTTGATACAAAGAATGTTACAACAACTGTAGATGAAGCTCTGACAGGCAAGACAGGAGTTACATTAAAGGTAGAAGAAAAGAAAGTATATACATATACAGGAAAGGTTACAGGCTTTGCAGCAGATTATGATACATCGGGATTATCAGTTAAGCTCGTAGCAGACCCATCTTCATTAGCAGATGATGTGGTTCTTAAGCTTGATGATAACAAAGCTTTCAAAGCAACACTTGAGCCTGATGTTAAGTATACAGTTGAGCTTAGTGGAGTTAATGATTATGAAGTAGCTGATGGCAAAGAGGTTACAGGTCAGACAGATTACTCTAAAGATATAAGCGTTTCTGCTAAGAAGTTATATAAGGTAACAGGTAGATTTACAGATATAGATGCAAAATCAGCAGTTAATGATATTAAGGTTATCAATGTTGATGACAAGTATGTGTATACAGGAAAGGTTACATCAGATGGATATGAAGTTTCTTTAAGAAATGGTTCATATGAAGTTGAAGCAGCAGTTGATGGATATAGAACAACAACACATATAGTAGTCAATGATGCGGATGTAACTAAAGACATCTTAATGGTGTCAACTAAAGATAAGGAACAGATTGAAAGAGTATCTGATATATATGTCGGATATAAAGAAAAAGGAAATGTAAACTATAATACAGTAAAAGAAGCAGTATCAGCAGTATCATTAATGACACCTGCTCCTGATGAGAATAATGGAGTTACTATTCATATTGCACCTGGTACATATAGAGAACAGGTTATAATATCAACTCCATATGTCAGACTTGTAAATGATGAAAAGTCATCAGGCAAAGAAGTACTTCTTACATGGTATTATGGAATAGGATATGAGTATTACAGCATAGATTCTAAAGGTTATTATAATGCTGAAAATGCGTATGACAAGTACGAGAAGGCAGCTGCAGCAAAATGGGGCTGTTCAGTACTGCTTAAAAATACAGCAACAGGATTCAGTGCTGATGGAATCACGTTTGAAGCTTCTTTTAACCGTTATTTAACAGATGAAGAAATAGAAGATGGTGTAACACCTACAGAAAATAAGAATCCAGACAGAAACTACGCAACAGATGTTACATCAAAGGCAGCAACAGAAAGAGCAACAGCCATGGCTATAGAAGCTGATAAGGTTGAATTCACAGACTGTGCATTTCTTGGAAGCCAGGATACATTATATACTGGCAATTCAGCAACTAATATGTACTTTAAAAACTGCCATATAGAGGGTAATACAGATTACATATTTGGTGATGGAAACGCAGTGTTTGATGGATGTGAGCTTAGATTCGCAGGTTACAGTGCTGGCTCTACAGGTGGTTATATTACAGCACATAAGCCAACCTCTGCTGCAGCAACTAAGATTGGCTATGTATTTAGAAACTGTACAATAACAGGCAGTGATGAACTTGAGGTAAGTGCAGGATATCTTGGAAGACCTTGGGGTCAGGATGCAAAAGTAACATTCCTTAATACTAAGATAAATGGTAGTTACATTAAGGATGAAGGCTGGTTTGAAATGTCTGGCAATAAGCCGGAGAAGGCTGGTTATACAGAATATAATTCGGTTTATACAGATGGAACAGCAGTAGATGTTTCTAAGAGAGTAACAGGAGTTACAACAGATGAAAGTGTTGCAAAGAAAGATGTTGTGAATGATTATCTTTCAGGCTGGACACCTGATGCTTATGTGGCTGGTGAGAGCACAGTAGCATTTGTAAAGAAACCATATCTTGTTGATAATGGAGATATCAATGCACCATATCCAGGACATACTCTTACTGTTATATACTCGCTTGGAGAGAAGAATGATAAAAATGATGCATCAGTAATCCACTGGTATATTGTTAATGAGGATGGCAGCAGAACACTTGTAAAATCGTCAACTGCCAATGCGGATAATACATATAAGATTTCTAAGGATGCTATTGGAAAGCATATTGAAGTTGAAGTTGTGCCAGAGAACTTAAGTGGTGTTAAGTCAGAAGCAGTAAAATATAAGGCAGAGGCATATGTAAGAGATGGATATGAAGATCCTACAGGTTCAACAGATATAGAACTTGGTGATGGAGTAAATGTATTTTTAGCAGGTGATTCAACTGTTAAGGATTATTCAGCATCAGGTATGTATATGAGCGGTAAGGCCCAGGCTGAAGGTTCATGGGGCGAATATTTACAGGCGTTCTTTGATGCTTCAAAGGTTAAGGTGCAGAACTATGCCAATGGAGGACGAAGCAGCAGAAACTTTATCAATGAGGGCTCATTAGATAAGATAAAAGCCAATATTAAAGCAGGTGATTATCTGTTTATACAGTTTGGACACAATGACTGTGCCAATGGAAAAGGATATATTGAAGATAGATATGTACCACTTGGACAGCCAGATGCCAACGGAATATATCCGGTAACAGCAGGAACTAAAGTGGCAACACCATCATCACTTACTTCAAAGTATGGAGATACATTCTATTCATATGATTGTGGTGGTACTTATAAATGGTATCTTAAACAATATATTGATGCGGCAAAGGAAGTAGGGGCAATACCGGTTCTTGTAACACCAGTATCAAGACTTTATTATACTAGTGAGGGTACTATTAAACCACATCATGATTCAACAGATAAAGAAACAGGAACACTAGTAACTGAAAATAATGCATATGTTGAAGCAGTTAAACAGCTTGCAAAGGAACAGGATGTATTACTTATTGATGGTTTTGAGATAACAAAGAATATGTATGAGGAAGCATACAAAGCAGACGAAAAGGCAGCTAATGGCAAGTCTGTTAATGGTACACAGGTTATGTCAGCAGGAGACAGCACACATAGCAATAAGCTTGGTGGTTTCATAACAGCAGAACTCTTTGCACAGCAGATCCAGAATATGAATATATCACTTTCAAAGGCTGTTAAAGCACCATCCAGAGTAGCAGGTGTTAATCCGGATGGACAGCAGGTGTTTGTTGTTGATAAGAACGGAGTGCTTACTGCTAAAGCAGCAGATGCAAATGGCAGCTTCACAGAAGATGCAGTGTACTGGACAACAAAAGGCCAGAGCCTTTTAGGTGTAATAAGTGCTAAGAATGAAGAACTTAATAAGAGTGAGAAACCAGCGCCGGATCCAACACCATCGCCAGACCCAACACCATCGCCAGACCCAACGCCGGCACCGGATCCAACGCCAGCACCAGACCCAACGCCGGAACCAGATCCAACGCCGGAACCAGATCCAACGCCAGCACCAGAACAGGGTGGCAGCGATAAGAAAGATGATGGAGCTACGTCAGGTAGTGACAGTAAGAAAGATGACAATGCTATATCATCTGACGATAAAAATCCAGATGCTTCTAAAGATGATGTAAAAACAGCAGATGTATATCACGTGATGGGATATAGTGTGGCATTTACAATGGCATTAGCTGGAATAGTACTTCTTGTGAATGAAGATAGAAAAAAGAAAAGGCTGATTAATAAATAATATAATAGTTATAGATACTAGTGTTAGTGATGATTAGAATTGATTAGTATTGATTGGCATTGAATAAAGCCAGATACACAATGACTTAGGTTGTTGTGTGTCTGGTTTTTGAATACTTGAATATTGTTTGTTCGAATATTATTTGCTTGAATATTATTTGCCTGAATGTTTTTTGAAATATAATAATGTATGGATTTATGTACAATACATTATTAAATGTGCAAAAAGATATTGACCTTGACATTGGTTCATACTTTATAATTCCATAAAAAGGGCAGATTGTCCAGAAAAGAAAGGGAAGGTTATTTATGATGAAGAAAAGAAACAGAAAACGTATAAGTTGTCTGCTTAGCGCTTTGCTTCTGCTTGTTATGAGCATAGGCTGGAGCGTTATGGCTATGGCTGATGATGCGGTTAATAAAGACAGCAGCAAGCCTACAGTATGGATAATAGGTGATTCTACAGTAAGTTCTTTTGCTGATAATTATTATTATCCAAGATATGGATGGGGTACACAGATTGATAAGTATCTTGATGGAACATATGAAGTGAAGAATATAGCTTTATCAGGAAGAAGTTCTAAGAGCTATGTTAATGATAAGGAGTATAAAGAACTTACAGCCGGTATGAAGCAGGGTGATTATCTTCTTATAGGCTTTGGTCATAATGATGAAAAGGCAGAAGCAGACAGATATACAGATCCTAATGGTGATTATAAGACAGCTGGCTCATTTGCTAACTCATTATATGAAAACTATATTAAGCCTGCGCAGGCAGCTGGTACAACAGTTATTCTCTGTACACCTATAGTAAGAAGAACTGCTACAGCAGAATGGTCTGACAGTAATCTTCATATCACAAAGGATAGTGGTGATTTCAAGGGTGGAGATTATGCCCAGTCTATAAGGAATCTTGGTAAGGAACTTAATATACCAGTTGTTGATATGACGAAGATGACAAAAGAGTTATATGATACATTAGGACCAGATGAGACAGTCAACCTTCATGCATGGACATCATCTAAGGCTACAAGCGTTGATAATACACATACAAACATTTATGGTGGAACATATAATGCTTATCTTGTAACTAAGACAATTAAGGAACTTGGGGTAGCTGGAATATCAGAACATATAACAGCTAAGGAAGCACCTGTTAAGGCTGATGTACTTAAGTCTAATCCTGATTATAAGGAAGCTGAATATTCAGGAGAACTTAAGCAGAGTGAATTATGGAAAGATGCAGGAGTTTTCAAGGGTTCAATATTTGGAGATATAGGCGGAGATCCAAATCTTATTAAGGATAAGTTTATACTTGAGGGCAATGAAGATGGAAGCATTCACATTGCTGTTAATGGTAAGGGAAAGATATCATCAACAACAGATGGAATGGCAATGTATTATTATAAAGTACCAGCAGATAGTAACTTTGTAATAACAGCTAATGCAACAGTAAACAGCATTAATAAACACAATCAGGTGGCATTTGGTCTTATGGCAAGAGATGCGATGTATATTGATGTTAATGATAAGTCAGCTCTTGGAGATTATGTTGCAGCAGGAAGTATCCAGCAGGGAACAGCTAACTGCTTTAAGAGAAAAGATGGCGCATTAGGCTATGGTGGTAAATTAGAGAATCCAGTAGAGGCTGGTAAGACGTATGCACTTAAGATTGAGAGCAACAGTGATGGATACGCATGTACATTTGGCGATAATGCTGCTATATCAGGTGGTTTTGATTTCAAGCTTACATCAATAGATGAAGATTATGTATATGTAGGTTTATTTGTGGCAAGACAGGCAGATGTAACATTCTCAGATATAAAACTTGTTGTAGATGGTAAGGTAGTAACTGGTTCAGATGTTAAGCCTGATGATAATAAGCCGGGAGATAATAAACCTGATGATAATAAACCAGGAAATAGCACACCAAGCGATACACCAAACACACCAAGTGATACACCAAACACACCAAGTGATACACCAAGCAATACACCAAGCACACCAGATTCAGATAAGGTAAATGCAGTAATTAAGGCTGATGCTGGCATCAATATAAAAGCCGAAGTACCGGTGAGCGGAATCACATTCACAGAAGAGGAAAAGAAAGAAATAGAAAACGGAAGTACAGTTTCGGTATCTATGGAGGTCAAAGATGTAACAGCTACAGTATCAGAAAGCGATAAGAAGCTTGTGGAGGATAAGGTTAAGGAAGTTCTTAACAATGGTGTAGTTGGAGCATATCTTGATCTTACATTATTAAAGAAAGTTGGAAGTCTCAAAGAAGTATCAGTAACAGAAACAGCTGCTGGAGTTGTTGTTAAGCTTGATATTCCTGAAAGTCTTAAGAATACAGATTCATCTGTAGAAAGAAAATATACAGTTGTAAGAATTCATGATGGTGTAGCAGAGGCACTTGAAACAAGCTGCGAAAACGGAGTTATTACATTTACAACAGATAAATTCTCTACATACGCTATATGCTATGAAGATGTAGCAGCAACAGGAAACGGACAGGCATCAGATAACACAATAAATACAGGTGATGTGTATAATATAGCACTCTATGTATTATTCGCAGTTGTATCATGTGCAGGTCTTGCATTCGTAGTACTAAGAAGAAAGTCAGTTGTAAGATAAAAAAAAAACAATGTATCATTTTTGTATTGCAGAAATTTGAAATATTTGAAATGTTTGTTTGAAATGTTTAAAAATATAGTTGACAGCTATAACTATTAGTGTTAAACTCTAATAGTTGTTAAACGAAGCAGAGTATCCACTCTCACCTTAGCGCATGAAGGCGACTCGGGTTTATATTTTTAAGAATATGCATGATAAACAGCAATTAAGATGCATTATGATTAAAAAGTGGATAGTCTGACTATCCACTTTTTTTGATTTTGGAGGTGCACTACTATTAGCGAATTAATGATTAACGAGCAGATCCGCGATAAGGAAGTTCGTGTTATTGGACAAGAAGGACAGCAGCTTGGAGTTATGTCTCCTAAGGATGCTATGAAGTTAGCAAGAGAGGCAGAGGTTGATCTTGTAAAGATAGCTCCATCCGCAAAGCCACCTGTATGTAAGCTTGTGGATTATGGCAAGTATAAGTATGAGCTTGTCAGAAAAGAAAAGGAAGCTAAGAAAAAACAGAGAACAATAGAAGTCAAAGAAGTTCGTTTATCACCTAACATAGATGTGAATGACCTTAACACTAAGTGTAACGCAGCAAGGAAGTTCATAGAGAAAGGCGATAAGGTTAAAGTATCACTCAGATTCAGAGGACGTGAGATGGCTCATGTTGATTCAAGCAAGCATATACTTGAAGATTTTGCAGAGAAGTTAAGTGATATAGCAGTAGTAGATAAGGCTCCAAAGTTAGAAGGCAGGAGCATGACTATGTTTTTAACTGAAAAACGTTAAAATATTATTCCATATGAGAATTAAATTAGGAGGATTATTATGCCAAAGGTAAAGACAAAAAGAGCAGCTGCAAAGCGTTTTAAAGTAACTGGAACAGGTAAATTAAAGAGAATGAAAGCTTACAAGAGCCATATTCTTACAAAGAAGACTACTAAGAGAAAGAGAAATCTTAGACATGCAGCTATGACAGATGCAACTAATGTAAAGACAATGAAGAAGATTATGCCATATTTATAAGATATGGGTGTCTGTGATTGATTATTTTAGGAGGAAATTAAGAAATGGCAAGAATTAAAGGCGGTATGAACGCAAAGAAGAAGCATAATAGAGTATTAAAGCTCGCTAAGGGTTATAGAGGAGCTAGATCTAAGCAGTACAGAGTTGCTAAGCAGTCTGTAATGAGAGCGCTTACAGAGAGCTACAAGGGTAGAAAGCAGAAGAAGAGACAGTTCAGACAGTTATGGATCGCAAGAATCAATGCTGCTGCAAGAATGAACGGTCTTTCATACAGCAAGTTCATGTATGGTTTAAAGTTAGCTAACATCGACCTTAACAGAAAGGTATTAGCTGAGATGGCTGTTAATGATGCAGAAGGATTTGCTAAGTTAGCAGAAGTTGCTAAGTCTAAGATTGCTTAATCATTAGATTAATTAGTGTAAAGATAAATATAATGTTATATATCAGATTTATATCTGTCAGATTCTGGATATCTTCTGATTAGTAGCATTTAAGCCGCTATATAGGATGAGATAACTCTTTATATCCTGTATGGCGGCTTTTGTGATAATATTGTGAAACATTTATGTAATACTGGCTTTAGAGGCTGTATTATGGTATAGTTTATAAGTCGGCAATCCGGCATAATATATATTTATGGAGACAGGTTATGAGAAAAGTATTAAAAGGAAAGTGCGTTAAATATGCAGTAGCAGCAGCTATGGTTGTTTCTATGCTTATGACTACAGCATGTAATAGTAAAATAAAGGTTGATTATGGATATAGTCCTACAGATTATGTTGAGCTTGGAAACTACAAGGGAATAGTAGCCGATGTTGATGTCACATCCATAACTAACAAGGTTATAGATGACAAGATAGCTGAGCAGATGAATGATGTAACTACATATACAGATGTTAACCGTGGGGCTCAGAAGTCAGATAAGGTAACATTTAGTTACTCAGGAACAGCAGGTGGACTTGCAATAGATGATTTCACGGGTTCTGATTATAGTATGGTTCTTGGAAAGGATGCTTTTCCAGTTGCAGGAACGAGTCTTGCAGATGAATTATATGGTATGGCAGCAGGTCAGACAAAGGTTATAACAGTAACTATGCCAGATAACTCTAAGTATACTGATTATGCAGGTAAGAGAGTGGTGTTTGAACTAACCATGAGCTACGTACAGCAGCCAAATGTTCCTATGCTCACAGATTCGTTTGTAAAAGAGAACTTTGGTCTTGAATCAGTAGATTCATATAAGGAATATGTTAAGAACGATGTTAAATCAACTATAGATACAAAGGTGAGTGAAGCAAAGAATGAGGCTATTCTTACACAGCTTCTTGATGTATGTAAGGTAACAGGATACCCTGAAGAATTCCTTGCACAGCAGACATCAAAGCTTGAAGAATCAATCAGTTTTTATAGTACTCTTCAGGGAAAGACTAATGATGAATACTGCCAGAATCTTTATGGTAAAACATTTGATGAATTTGTAAAGGCATCAGCAGGCCAGCAGCTTATATATCAGGCAATAGCAGAAAAAGAAGGACTTGATATAACAGAATATGAATATAAAGATGACCTTGAACAGTTTGCAAAGGACAGCGGTTATTCACAGGTAACAACATTCACAGATAAGTTTGACAAGAATACAATAGTAAAGGCAATGCTTGTAAAGAAAGCACAGAATATAGTTATGGATAATGCGGTTGTGAATGAGAAGTAGTATGGTTGTTTAGCACGCATTCGGTTGGCGAACTGACGACATAATATAATTGAAAATCGGTGCTGCACATACATCATCGATGCCAGAAGTTTCAATTGGATATTTCTAAGACTTTTCTATAGGCTGTGACTACTGCCGCTACCATTCGATACGGGACATCCGTGTCCCATATCGAACTTCCACAGACATCCGTGTCTGTGGATAGCTGGGGAGTTAAGGAAAAGTCTAAGAACTATCACAATTGAACTTCAAGTGCATCTCACGATGTATGCGCAGCACCGATTTTCACTTATATTATGTCTGGTTGTGGCTTAATTTACGAAAAATGAATGTGTGGCTAAATCAAAGGGGAGAAGCATGAGGGGCGGAATTGTGCGCTTTACGCACGATTCCGCCCTGTTTCGTCACCTTGATTTAATTGAATATTCATTATTACATTATGCCGTAACACAGACAAATATAAGCTACAGGCAGTCCTGCATACTATGTGAAATGCACTTGAAGTTCAATCGTGCTGACTCTTAGACTTTTTCTTAGCTACCCAGCTAGCTTCGTACATGGATGTACGAAGCAATGAGGCCGCGCCACGGACGGCGCGTCCGAATGGTAGCGTCACCTATAACTACCTATATGAAAAGTCTTAGAGACAGCCGATTGAAGCTTCTGGCATTGAACATAGTGTGCAGGACTGCCTGTAGCTTATATTTGTCGTCCGTTCGTCACCAACTAATATTCAATTAAACAACAATATCTCAGTGTGACCGCCTATTAATATACTCTGTCTTATACTTAGAATAAACTATCTTCTGGCTGTTATATAAGCTATAATATCCAGAAAGCATATAACTAATTGCAATGCATATTATAACATATTTAATAGAAGCAGCTCCAAACATTTCTATAGATATAATAAAAGATGTAAGAGGGCAGTTGGTAACACCGCAGAATACACTTACCATTCCGCAGGCTGCGCATAAGCCTATAGGAAGACCGAATATAGGAGCAAGAAAGCTTCCAAGTGTTGCACCTACAAAGAGAGTTGGTACTATTTCGCCGCCCTTAAATCCACCGCCAAGCGTTGCAGCTGTGAATATCATCTTCAGGATAAACACATACCATGCACAACTTGATAAAAAGCTCGATGCTATAACTGGTGCACCAGCTCCTAGATAATCAGTTGTTCCGGTTATGTATCTTAGAAGAATAACTAATATACCGGAAGTCACAATCCTTATATATGGATTTTCTAAGTATGTCGAATAAATTCTGGAAGATGTATGCAGCATATAGCAGAAGGCAATACTTACAAGAGCAAAAAGTATTGACATGATAATTAAGCGTAAACATGTTGATATGTTAAAACTGCATATATCACCGATAGTAAAAGCAGTAGGTGTGACACCTAAAAGTCCAGCTATGCCCTGTGCAGTAAGTGAGGATATTATACATGGAACTAAAGCCGCATAGTACATCACACCAACACTTATAACTTCCATGGAAAATACAGCTGCAGCTATTGGCGTTCCGAACAAAGCTGAAAAACAGGCACTCATGCCACACATGATCATGATTCTGGTATCTTTATCATCAAAATTAAAAATCTTGGCAAAGAAATCACCTAACGATCCACCAACCTGCAGTGCAGCACCTTCACGTCCGGCAGAACCTCCACATAGATGTGTCAGCAATGTTGATATAATAATAAGAGGAGTTACTTTTACGGGAACCTCAACATTAGACTGTATGGCAGTTATAACAAGGTTGGTACCAGTATTGTCAGCTTCGTTTGTCAGTCTATATATAAAAACGATAATGATTCCGGCAAGTGGAAGAAAAAAAAGCGTAAAGCTGTAAGTTGTCCGGATGTTTGTTACATATTGTAAGCATTTGTAAAAAAGAGCACCTATAAGTCCGATAACAGAACCAGAAAGTACAGAACATAACAGCCATTTGACGAGCGTAAATGCTGCCATACGGGCTCTTTGGAGTGTTTCAAGAGCTATATCTGGATGAACATCTAATATATCTATTAGTCTTTTCGTTTCTATTAGTCTTTTCGTTTCTAGTAATCTTTTCATTGGTCAAACCTCTTTTTACTCATATTACTGTTATGGTATTCTGAATCGTTAGTAACATCTTTTATAAAGAAATCAGGAGCAATATAGTTATCAGCTTCTTCTACAGTTGAAAATTCCACTTCAGCAAGAACAGTACCTTCAAATACACCTTCAAATATATCAAGCTCTATAGTGTGTCCTGAATTATCAGGAAGCTCGTATCTTTTTTTGCTTATGATATTGCCATCTGCCTTTTTAATAAGATGTTCATAGGATTCCCTGGTTAATGGAAGATTATATTCTTCACGTACCATCATACCTTTACCTTTATATGTCAGATAATATTTATCATTATCACGTCTTACTCTGACAACAGGGTTGGTTGAAAGATACCCCTGTTCTATATGCCGGCAGTGGAATTCATCAAGATTATCCGGTATATGTGAAACAAGATATTTTTTTTCTATTTCCATATCTGTCTATATCCTTTCAGCTTTTTATTAACAATCAGGCCTTCATCTGATATGGATAACTGCCTGCATATCAAAAAAGACTGCCACCTAAGTGACAGTCGTAATGTTATCAGAAAAATCACTTTTCCTAAATTACTTATTAACAGTATCCTTTAAAGCTCTACCAGCCTTGAACTTAGGTGCCTTAGATGCAGGGATCTGAATTTCCTCTTTTGTCTGAGGGTTCTTACCTGTTCTTGCAGCTCTTTCAGCAACTTCAAATGTACCGAAACCGATTAACTGAACCTTATCACCATTCTGTAATGTTTCAGCAACTGTTTCTGTGAATGCCTTTAAAGCCTTTTCAGCGTCCTTCTTAGAAAGTTCAGCCTTCTCTGCGATTGCAGCAACTAACTCTGTCTTATTCATAATAAACTACATCCTCCTTAAATGAAATAAGTAATAATAAGTATAAATTATTTATACTCCATAAGAGTACTTTTGTCAATAAAAACCACTTAAGAATTGCCTTTTTTCGGCATTTTTCGTGAGTTTTGAGGTGGAAAATCTGCCTACTAAAGTGATTACATGTCTGTAAGTTCACCCCATCTGTCATACAGTTTATCAAGTTCCTTACTTAACTCTTCTTTTTCAGTATGGATTTCCATAAGCTTTGCTGTATCACTGCTTATAGCAGGATCTGCATACATATTATCAAGCTTATCTATACGTTCTTCAATATTTGCTATACGTTCTTCTGTGCGCTTTAGTTCATTTTTTATTTTCTTAAGCTGAGCCTGTTTTACTTTCTCTTCCTGCCAGCTTGCTTTAGAATCAGCAGCTTTTTTAGCATGCTCTATATCAGCAGAGGATACTGTATTAATAGGTTTTGCACTAAGTATATCCCTTTTTTCAAGATAATAATCATAGTTTCCAATATAATTTACAACAGTTTTGTTAGAAAGCTCGATTATTCTTGTTGCAGCAGCATTTATAAAATAACGGTCATGTGATACAAAAAGAACAGTGCCTGTATAGTTGTTAAGTGCATTTTCAAGTATTTCCTTGGATACAATATCAAGATGGTTTGTCGGCTCATCAAGAATAAGGAAGTTAGCATTGGACAGCATAAGCTTGGCAAGGGAAACACGTCCCTTTTCTCCACCGCTTAAGTCACGTATGTACTTGAATACATCTTCGTTGGTGAATAAAAATGCAGCAAGTGTGTTACGTATCTGGGTGTTGTTCAGGTCAGGATATGCATCCCTGATTTCATCAAAAATAGTTTTATCAGGGTCAAGAACATGATGCTCCTGGTCATAATATCCAATATTAACTTTAGCACCAAGATATATAGAACCAGAATCAGGTTCTATAATACCGTTTATAAGCTTAAGGATAGTGGTTTTTCCTGTTCCGTTATTACCAATAAGGGCAACACGTTCGCCACGTTTGATTTCAATATCAATATTGTCAAAAAGAGTAACATCATCAAAGCTTTTAGAAAGACCAGATATTGTAAGAACATCATTACCGCTGACTACGTTAGGTTCAAGCTTTATGTTCATTTTGTCGTTTAATTCCTGAGGTTTATCGACAATTTCTATTTTATCAAGCATTTTTTCACGGCTTTCAGCTCTTTTGATTGATTTTTCGCGATTGAATTGCTTGAGCTTTGTTATAACGTCTTCCTGATGTTTTATTTCTCTTTGTTGGTTTAAGTACTCCTTAAGCTTCATGTTTCTAAGGATTGCTTTTTTGGCAGCATAATCAGTATAGTTTCCAGAGAATACAGTAGCCACTCCATTATCAAGCTCTATGATTTTGCTTACTATTTTATCAAGGAAGTAGCGGTCATGGGCTACAATAAGAACAGCACCATTATAGTTAAGAAGATAATTCTCAAGCCAGCGGATAGACTCCATATCAAGATGATTGGTAGGCTCGTCAAGAAGAATAATATCAGGCTTTGCAAGAAGCAGCCTGCCAAGGGCAACTCTTGTTTTCTGGCCACCTGAAAGTGTATTTACATTAAGTGTGAAATCTTCCTCAGAGAAACCAAGTCCTTTAAGGACTCCTGTTATTTCACTTTTATATGCATATCCGTTTTCCATTTCAAACCTGTGATTCAGGTCGGAATATTTTTTCATGAGGTTTTCAAGTTCATCACCGTCAGCTGTATTCATGCGTTTTTCGATGGAACGGAGTTCCTTCTCCATATCAAGAATATATTGTTTTACGGATAATAATTCGTCATATATAGTATTATCACTTCCAAGGTTTTGCTGCTGTGCAAGATATCCTAGGGTTTTGTCTTTAGCTAAAGTGACAAGACCGGTATCAGCAGGCTCTATACCTGTGATTATTTTAAGAAGAGTTGATTTGCC
>ENA-UERY01001395-UERY01001395.1-human-gut-metagenome-genome-assembly--contig:-NODE-1395-length-15062-cov-2.780581_pt1 | contig 15062 bp, 17 predicted proteins | sample MGYA00242989_ERZ507990 | MGnify/ENA primary metagenome ERZ507990 (study PRJEB26167, sample SAMN06115529) | human gut metagenome | host: Homo sapiens | place: China:Fujian | collected 2015-08-26...
CTGCGGTCCCGGGCATGCTTCCGGGTGGTACTGAACGGTAAAGATGTTCTTGCCCACGTACTTTAATCCTTCGTTTGTCTTATCGTTTACATTCACGAAAGCCTGGACTGCAACCTTCGGATCGAGGCTGTGCTCGTCCACTGCATATCCATGGTTCTGGGAGGAGATGTAGACACGTCCTGTCTCAAGGTCCTTGACCGGGTGATTGCCGCCGCGGTGACCGTATTTTAATTTGTAGGTGTTGGCGCCTGTCGCGAGAGCCATGAGCTGGTGACCAAGGCAGATTGCAAATACCGGGATATCTGACTCGTAGAACTTGCGGACTTCTTTGATGATCTCCGTGTTCTCAGCCGGGTCTCCAGGGCCGTTTGACAGCATGATCCCGTCCGGATTTGTCTTTAATACTTCCTCCGCCGGAGTATCCGCCGGATATACGGTTACTTCGCAGCCTCTCTTATTTAACTCTCTGGCGATATTCTTCTTTGCGCCAAAGTCCATGAGTGCAACTTTCTTTCCTTCCCCCGGGAGAACGTATTTCTCTTTTGTGGTTGTCTTTAATACAACGCCTGTTACTTTATACGCCTTGATCCGCTCTTTCACTTCCTCGAGATCAAATGATCCGTTGGTCGTGATCATGCCGTTCATGGTTCCTTTTTCTCTTAAAATCTTTGTGAGGGCTCTTGTATCGATACCACTGATACCTGGAATATCCTGTTCTTCTAAGAAATGCTGAATCGTGTCCCCACTTCTGAAATTACTGGGGATCCTAGATAATTCTCTGACAATATAGCCATCCGGCCACGCCTGTCCGGATTCCATATCTTCTTTACAAATACCGTAATTACCAATTAACGGATAAGTCATTACCACTGCCTGTCCTGCGTAGGACGGATCGGTAAGGACTTCTAAATAACCGGTCATGGATGTGTTAAAAACAATTTCACTGATCACTTCTCTGGTAGAGCCGATGCTTGTTCCTTCAAACACGGTTCCGTCTTCCAGTATTAAATATGCTTTCATGACGCCACCCTTTCTTATGTGTTCATTTCGCTGCTTGATCCGGGCATACTTATCTCAGCCCAAATTTTCACTATTCTACCATGAGTATCGATATTTTTCAACTGGTTTCGCGGATTTTTTTCAAGTTTTTTCAAATGAAAGTTAGCAGCGGCAAACTCCGATGATTTTTCAGGGATTGCCGAACATTCTTAATTCCGGTTTCCACACAAAACACCGTCACAAAGCAGTTGCCCTCCGTCGGCTTTATCATCTATTGTTTTCCCCATCCCAAAATGTTAAAATAGAAAAAAATCGAATTTTTCTGAGCAGCGGTGGAAACCGGATCTTTTCCGCTCCGCTCAAAAAGGAGGTTCTATGAGCAAACTTGTTTATGCAAAAGAAAAAGAATACCATATCGGCGTCAGTGCAGGGGAAGTCGGACGCTATGTGATCCTTCCGGGCGATCCGGGACGCTGTGAAAAGATCGCCAGGCATTTTGACAACCCGGTAAAGATTGCCCAGAACCGGGAGTACACAACATATACCGGATATCTTGACGGCGAGAAAGTCAGCGTCGTCTCCACCGGAATTGGCGGACCATCCGCGTCCATCGCAGTCGAGGAGCTTGTCCACTGCGGTGCGGACACCTTCATCCGTGTGGGCACCTCCGGCGGCATGCAGAAGGAAGTGCTCGGCGGAGATCTCGTGATCGCCACCGGCGCGATCCGCTTTGAGGGGACCACAAAGGAGTACGCACCGATCGAGTATCCGGCCGTCCCGGATTTCGATGTCGTTGCGGCTCTGAAAGAAGCTTCCGAGGAACTCGGCTACCGACATCACCTCGGCGTCGTCCAGTGCAAGGACAACTTCTACGGTCAGCACTCCCCGGATTCCATGCCTGTGGCAGATGAATTAAACTCCAAATGGAAGGCCTGGATTGCATGCGGTGCCCTCGCCTCCGAGATGGAGTCCGCTGCCCTCTTCATCGTCGGCAGCGTCCGCAGCGTCCGCACCGGTTCCGTGATGCTCGTGATCGCGAACCAGACAAGACGGGAGCTGGGACTTGAGGATCCGCAGGTCTATGATACGGAAGCCGCTGTTGTTACAGCGGTGGAGGCAATGAGGAAGCTGATTAAAAAAGACCGGACGTCGGCGGCTGAAAAGTAGGGGCTCGCATTACCAGTCATTCCCAGTTCTATGTGCGGAATTTTATGGTAGAATCCTTCTTGTAACATTTTTGTAACATTTTTACATAACAGGAGGTTTTACCATGAAAAAACAGATTATGACTGCTTTCGCAGTTTCCACCATGATGACACTCGCAATGCCTTTCGCATCCTTCGCCGCAGATGCTGCAGGATTCATATCGATCATTGATGCCATGGGCTGCAGATCCTGCTTCAGTATGTTGTAAAGCAATACCAGCAGCAGTGTTATCTTGATGGAGTTTTTCACCAACTCTACTGCATTTTTCATGGAAAACAGACGTTTTATACCTGAAAGAGGGTTAAGCCTGTTCCATTTGGGCCGGATGGATTTAAAGGATACATTAAAACGTGTTTGTACTCCATGCGCCACAATTCCAAGTAAAAGGGCTAAAAGCAACAGAGGAAGCGCACATTTTAAAAACACAGACAGTGTAACAAAAACAAGGCTGGCTGAAAGCATATCTTCTGAGGACCGGGCTGCTCCATCTATGACCCAGGTCATATAATTTTTCATCTGTCCATATATAAAAGGAAGCCATATGCGGATCCCGAAAAATATGCCAGCCAAGATCACTACGGTAGATACATCCCTGCTTTGGAAGATATTTCCTTCTTTTCTGGCATCCCGCCGCTTTTTGGCGGTAGGCTGTTCGGTTTTCTCCTGGCCACTCTGTCCCATCTTCTATGACACTCCTTTCAGACTGGTTTCATATTGCTTAAAAGCTTCCACATCATCTGATACATATATGTAAAGATGGTATCTATATAATCTGCCATTGGCGAAAACAGCAGCAGCATCATCAAAAGCCCCATTATGATCTTTACCTGGAAATTTACCGTAAAAACATTGATCTGGGGAATGATACGCATCAGGATCCCCATTGCCAGTTCTGATACAAGCTCAATTGCTATCATGGGAAATGCAAACTGCATACCAGTAAGGATCCCCTGGCAGAATCCATCTGTGATCACATGGACCAGTATAGGATTAAATGTCACTTTTCCAAAGGGGATCAGCTGTACCGACTGGTAAAACAAAGCTAACAGCCGCAAATGACTGTTGCTGGCAAAAAAGATCAGTACCATAAATGCATAATAAATACCGGAACTGACCGTTGACTGGGTTCCATACTGGGGATCATAAACCTGAGCCATGCTAAGTCCCATTGAATAATCCATAATGGAAGAAGCAAACCGGATCGTAAGGAATGCCAGTTCCATTGCAAAGGCTAACACTGCCCCAAGAAAAAGCTCTCCCGCAAGCATCAGGATGTATTCTGCCATTGATCCCGGATATGCCATCTGGGTCTGGTCTGCAGACAGATACAGGAGCAGTGACAGGGCAAAAATAAAATATGCCCTTATTTTTACAGGAAAATTACTTTTTCCAAAAAGGGGATTGAAGTCGATGTCTCCGCTCATACGCATCACTGCCATTGAAAATGTGATAAACATAGATCTTCTTTACCCCTTTGCGATCAATTCCACTATGTATTGAAAAAATTCCTGAAGCATGACCAGCATAGAACTTCCTAAAAAACCTAAAAGCACCATAATAGCCAGCAGCTTGGGGACAAATGTCATTGTCTGTTCATTGATCTGTGTGGCTGCCTGAAAAACAGCAATGACCACACCTACGATCATACTGATCAACAGAAATGGCAGCGACAGCTTCATTGCCAGCTGGAATGCTTCATACATGATATCCAGGATCTGCACTTCTGTCATATTCCCACCTCTTTCCTACCGGAAGCTTTGTACCAGACTGGAAAATAAAAGTTCCCAGCCATTTACTGTAATAAATAAAAGTAACTTAAAGGGAAGAGAGACCATAGTTGGCGGAAGCATTACCATACCCATGGACATAAGGGTGGTAGACACCACTATATCTATAAGCAGAAATGGAAGATAAATCAGAAATCCTGCAAGAAACCCTTTTTTTAATTCGCTGGTCATAAAAGCTGGTACAACAACAGTAAGAGGATATTCTTTCACATCTTTCTTAACTTCCTGTTTTGACATCTGTACAAAATGATCCAGCGTATCCTTCTCTGTATTGCGAAGCATGAATTGCTTCAGTGGATCTGCCATGCGGCTTACTGCCTCCTGCTGTGTGATCTCCCCATTTTTATAGGGCTCGTAGGCAACCGTATTGATCTGACCTATAACCGGACTCATAATATACAGCGACAAAAAAAGTGCCATGCCTGTTAATACCATATTAGGCGGCGTCTGCTGGACTCCCATTGCATTTCTCGTAAAAGAAAGTACGATTATAATACGCATAAAGGAACTCATCATAACCACAATGGAAGGAAGCAATGCTGCAAAGGTAAGCAGCATGATAATATCCAGCGCAGGAACATTTCCTCCATTTAAGCCTGTAATCAGCTCATTCATTCGTTTTCTCCTCCTTAAACCGTTCCAGAACCTGGATCCCCGTCTGACTAGTCCCAAGCAGATATTGGTTTTCATCCAGTTTAAGAAGAATAATGTACTGATCATTTCCTACTTTTAGTTGTTCCAGTATCCGCATCTTTCCCCCTTTATTTCCATAAGGGGCGTTTTTCCCCAGGTACCGGCTTGCCTGCCATGCCAAAAACAAAATGACTACAAAAGCAAGCAGCATACCTGTTGTAGAAACAATATCTGTTATCATATTAGGGGTTCTCCGGATTGATATCCCTGGTTACAATATCGGTAATACGGATACCAAAATTATCCTCTACTACTACAATATCTCCCCTGGCAACACACTGTCCATTTACATACAGGTCTGCCTGTTCTCCTGCCATTTTGTCCAGGACTACAAGAGATCCCTGGGTAAACTCCAGAATATCCTTTACCAATTTCTTAGTGCGTCCTATTTCCACTGATATCTCCAACGGCACCTTCATGAGCATTTCCTGGTTGGCGCTTTCTTCTCCATTTTCACTTCCAGAAGATTCAAGACCAGGCGCATTGGCCGGCCGGATCAGGGCAGGTTCCCTGGATTCCTTTTTCCCTTCCTGTTCCCGTTTTTCCATATCCTGCATCAGCTGCATCATCTGCACCTGTGACTGCTGCATCTGATTCAAAAGCTGTAAAATAGCCGGATTCATATCTGCAGAAATACCAGCTGGAATCTGGGAATATACCGGCTGCGATGTAGGTGCTGGCTGCGGTGTAGATGCTGGCTGTGGGACCGGTGCTGGCTGCGGGGCCGGTGCTGGCTGCGGGGCCGGTGCTGGCTGTGGGGCCGGTTCTGGCTGCGGTGTAGGTGCTGGTTCTGGATCAGGCTGCGTTTTTTCTTTCTCTGCTGCCTCTTCTATTACCTTCTCTGCAGTTTCTTCTACTGCCTTTGATCCTGACTCCTTATCTTCTGTCTGAACCTCTGCTGCTTCTTCCAGGGATATCTCAAATGGTTCCAAAAGCCTTTTGGCAAGCTTTTCCGGCATAATATTTAAAAACTCACTTTTCAGCTTTCCTTCGATCTCAAGGATAAAGGAAATGACCACCATAGGAATTGCTTCCGGAAAATACTTGTTTTTAAAGCTTTCTGCGTCTGTGATCTCAAAAGAAACTGGTGTGGATATATTAACTGTAAATTTCAGAAATTCCGAAAGTGCTGTTGCAGAAGCACCCATCATCTGGTTCATTACCTCACAAATAGCACTTCTGTTGATCTCATCCAGTTCAAATTTATCATCTGGTACCTCTTCGCCCAGAAGGGTTCCTACTATGATGCGCACGTCATTTCTGCTGAACATCATAATATTGCTTCCTTCCAGTCCCTCTACATAAGCGATCTCTACTCCTACTGCCGGTTCCAGCTTTTTAAACTCAAACTGATCCCTTGTAAGGATCCTTACCTTTGGAGTCGTAATGTGAACGGTAGATCCCAAAAGGGTAGACATTGCTGTCGCTGATGCTCCGAGGCTGATATTCATCATCTCCCCAAGAGCATCTATTTCCATCTCATTAAAGCTGAGTGCACCCATTCTTATTTTCCTCCTGTTTTCTACTTACCGATTTCCAGTGCTTTCTGAGCCATCAGCTTAATTGCGTTTAACGCTGTTACATTTGCTTCATAAGACCGGGTAGCTGACATGCTGTCTACCGTTTCCTTCAGCACATCCACATTTGGCATAGTCACATAGCCGTCCGCATCCGCATCCGGATGGTCCGGATTGTAAACTTTCTTAGCTTCTCTGTCATCTTCCACAATGCCAGAAACTCTTACTCCTGCATGACGGCTGGTTATTCCTTTTCCCCGTGCTGCATTTTCCATTGCCTGGGCAAAAGACGTATCTGAATAGCTTTCAAGAAGTACATTTTTCCTTCGGTATGGACCACCTGACTCTGTCCGCGTTGTGTCCATATTTGCTATGTTTTCTGCCGCAATATCCATCCTGACACGCTGTGCGCTCATTCCAGAAGCGCTTATATCGAATGAACCTAAAAATGCCATAACAGTTCCCTCCTTATGGATCATTTTCCTAAAATGTCATTTACAGTTTTTACAATTCTCTGTGCATCAAAAGGCTTCACCACAAAATCACGGGCACCTGATTTGATCGCATCTACAACCATGCTTTCCTGTCCCATTGCTGTACACATAACAACTTTGGCATTTGGATCACCTTCACGAATTTTTTTCAAAGCCTGAAGCCCGTCCATATTTGGCATGGTGATATCCATAATTACCATGTCCGGTTTTTCCTCACTGTATTTTTTTACTGCTTCTGCTCCATCCTGTGCCTCGATAAAATCGTTATATCCACTTGAACTGAGAGCTTTCTTGATCATCATCCTCATAAAAGCAGCATCGTCTACCAGCATTATCTTAGCCATTTCTTATTCCTCTTCTTCCTTCATTCTTATTTATACTCCCGTATTCCGGAGCGTATTTATCCTTGTTCTTTTACAGATCCGTCACTGTTATCAGGATCTTCTTCCTTCTGCGGCATTATATCCGTTTTCTTTTCTTCTATTTGTGACGTAATGCATTTTTCAATCTTCACAGCCACATTTTTCTTATAACATCCCATTTGTCCTGTAAACCAAGGCTGACGTCCTACAAAAAGTCTGACCGGACTGTCTTTTGGCTTTCCAAGATCGATCACATCTCCTACCTGGATCTGATAAAGTCCTTTCAGATCCAGCTGTACCGTGCCAAGCTGTCCTGTAATAGGCAGTTTGGAGTAACGGATATTATCCATGATCTTCTCTTTATTATCCTGATAAGAAAATCCTCTTGCCAGGTGCTTGCGGTTGTCAATACTGTGAAAGATCACCGTAAGAAGATTGCCCGGAAGGCAGATCTTTACTTTTTCCTGTGCCTGTCCAGATATGTCCACATTTAAAATGATAATGGCTACTGTTTCATCCAGACCTACATCCTGGACCATGGTTGGATTTTCTTCTACATGTTCTACGGAAAAAACAATGCTCACATAATTCGAAAATCCATCCTTTAAGGTACCTGTCATATATTCTACAATCCGCTTGTACAAAGCACGTTCCACGTCGGAATACCGGTAATCATCCTCTACTGCTACAACATCTTCGCCCCCCAGCATATGGTTGATCAGTGTAATCACCATACCCGGAGTTACAAACAGCATCAGTGGAACACTCATTTTTTCTTCTCCTGCTATTGATGCGTCTATCATTGTCATGCAGTCGTTTTCGTGAAGGGCATTTACGTATTCGTAATACCTTCTTTCCTGTACATCCAGCACCGTTATGTCCGTCATCACGCGGAAAATACCGTTGATCTGGGAAGTAAGAATACGTGCATAATTCTCAAATACACTCCTGAGGATCTTCATTTTTTCTTTTGTGAATTTCCTCGGGCTGAAAAAGTCGTATGTATTTAATATAGTTCTTTTCTTCTGGCGACAGAGGCTGTACAGATTCGGTTTTCGTTTCCTGTGCTGGTGCATCTGCACTCATGGATTTTAAAAGTGCATCTATCTGGCTTTGTGATAAAACATCTGCCATTCTTCCTGACCTCTCTTATTCACTGGTATTTTGCATTTTCTCCACAGACCCTGCATCTTCTGCACCTGCATCTTCTGCACCTGCATCTTCTGCACCTGCATCTGCTGCACCGGTATCTACCGGTGCCTCTGTATCTGCCGGTACGGTTTCACCACCCTGGGAAGAGCTTTGTGACTCTCCTACTGTTACTACTGTAGTATTCGCATATTCACCGCTCTTAAAGTCTTTATAATACTCATCCAGATTTCTTTCTTTTGCCCCATTATCTAAAAGCAAAAATTCGATCCTGCGGTTTTTTATCCTTCCTTCTTCTGTGGAATTATCTGCTATAGGGCGATATTCACCATAACTTATATCCACCAGTTTTTTCGGATCTATCACACCCTGCTTCTGCAGGTAAATACATGCTTCTGCAGATCTCATAGCCGAAAGGATACGGTCTTTTCGTATAATCTGTGGATTGATCTGTGAATTATCTGTTACTTTCGCAGTGTGGGACATGATATTAACCTGTTCAATCCCACCTGCTGCAGGAGCTATGGCTTTTGCAAATGTATTGAGGACTGCCTGTCCTTCCCGTGTAAGCACGGAGCTGTCTGCACCGAAAAACACATTATTTGCAAAAGAAACATAAGTATAATCATCTCCCCTGATGACCGTAGCCTCCTTTACATCCGCCTGATTCAGGCTTTCAGCGATCGTAAGATACAGCTTATTTACATCTTCTGTCTGAAGAGCTTCCTGGCCAATCTCCTGGCCTTTGCTATCCACCTCTGGGGTATCTGACATCTGGGAATTAATGGTAATATTTTCTGATCCCTGGTTCTGTATGCTTGGGATGCTTTTCACAAAAATAGTCCATTTCTGTGCGTCCAGGTTAGACATGGAATACAGCATGATAAAAAATGTAAGCAGCAATGTTACCATGTCTCCATAAGTATCCATCCAGTTGCCGCCGCTGTCTGTGGGGCGATTTTTCTTACTCATTTATCTTCCTGTTCCTTCCCCTGAAAATCTCCAGCTTCTGCTTTTGCAAGGATCTTCCGCTGCTGTGACTGTTTAATCGATGCAAGAAGATGTTCCCTCAGGTATTTTGGATTTTCTCCTGCCTGTATGGCAATGATCCCTTCAATGATAGTAGAACAATACAGTTCTTCCTCATCCTGACGGATCCTCAGTTTCTTTGCGATCGGATTAAAAATAACATTTGCAAGAATACAGCCGTAAAAGGTTGTGATCAATGCTACTGACATGTCACTGCCGATAGTAGATGAACCGCCTGCATCCATATTCATTCCCTTCAGCATGTTGATCAAACCGATCAGGGTACCTATCATACCAAAGGACGGTGCATAAGATGCAGCTTTTTCATAAAGACCTGCCGCCTGGTCGTGACGGATCATCATATTATCCAGTTCTCTTTCCAGAACCAGCCTTACTTTGTCCGGATCGTTTGCATCTACGATCATCAGGACACTCTGCTTAAAGAAAGTATCCTTGATCTCCGCCGCTTTATCCTCCAACGCCAGAAGGCCGCTCTGCCTTGCTATGGTTCCCAGATCTACAAGCTGTTCGATCAATTTGGGGATATTATAGCGGTTTCCTCTTATAAGTACTGCAAAATGCTTTGGGATATCCTTTAATATCCCTAATGGATAGCTGGACAAAGTTGCTGACAGAGCCCCACCAATTACAATGACCATACTGGGGATATCAATAAAGTTACCAATCTTGGCAAAACCGATTCCGTTTACAATTAAAGCAAAACCCAGGATTATACCTAGTAATGTTGTAGGATCCACCTGCTTTTCCTCCTAAATCTGCATCTCTTTTTTTATGCTGACACACCTTTGAAAGAACCCGGTCACCTGATCTTTGATGCTTTCTACACTGTCTTTTACCAGATAGTAATCTCCATTCATCATACGGATCTTTGTTTCCGGAATCTGTTCGATCAATTCAACCTGAAGCCAGTTCAGATATAAAATCTCTCCGTTAAGTCGTTCTACACAGATCATATTACTTACCGCTTCATGTTGATCAGGTCAGACAGGATCTCATCACTGACTGTGATGATCTTTGAATTGGCCTGAAAGCCTCTCTGTGTTGTGATCATATCAGAAAATTCCTTTGCAAGATCCACATTGGAAGCCTCCAGATATCCGGTCATTAAAGAAGAGGTGCTTCCTCCTGGGATCGTAGCGGAAGCATTACCACTGTTATCGCTTTCTGCTGCCCCATAGTAAAAAGAACCCTTTTTGCTTAAGCCCTCCGGATTCTGGAAGGTGGCAATGGCAACCTTACCGATGCTGACGGTTTTTCCATCCTTATCCGGATCCGTTGACTTTACTGTACCTGAAATCTCTCCCAGACTGTTAATCTTTACATTTGTCAGCTGCAGCGGATCATCACCAAAATCATTGCCTGTTACATCACTAGGAACCTTGATGGCTACAAGATCTCCATCAAATCTCGTTGGCTTATCTACCTCATCCGGACGGAAACCATAAACAAAATTTCCGTTGGCATCTGTAAGATATCCATTTCCGTCAATTTTGAACTGACCAACTCTGGTATAATCAAAGTCCGTTTTCTTCATATCCGCTACTGTAACCGTTTCTGTGCTCTTTGGGAATGTAATAAAGAAGCCTTCTCCGTTTACACTTGCATTAAGACCACCTACATAGGTTTGTGTAGAGGCACTCATATCCGTACTGATGGAACCCATCATGGAACCATATCCATACTGGGCTGCATTTACACCACCGGCATTCTCGCTTCCCTTTGTGGAGGTGGTGGAAGTCTGGTACATCGCCTCTTTAAAGCTGTAACTCTGGGACTTAAAACCAAATGTATTTACGTTTGCAATATTGTTGCCGATGACGTCCAGTTTGTTCTGATGCGCCCGAAGACCTGATACTGCTGAATCCATTGCTCTTAACATATTCTTTTGCTCCTTTTTACATTTCTTCTGTTTCTGTATCTTCAGATCCTGTGTCTTTCAGATCTGCATTTGCTAACTGTTCTGTGATCTTATCTGTTTTTTCAGATCCTCTGTCAGGATCTTTTTCACCTGCTTTCTCTGGAAGCTTTCCTACTCCCAGGACACTGGACATCTTATAGCTGGTATCATCACCTTCCAGACGTACCACCGGATCTCCCTGGGTAAAATCAACAGAAATTACCTTCCCATATTTCACGCCATTTGCTGCCCCGGTATCAGGATCCGTAACCGCCACTGTTATCTCCTGACCGATCAGGCTGCCTGCATATGTCTGAGTTGTAACAGCAGCTGATGTATTTAATGACTCTGTCATGGCAGTAAGTGACTGGACCATTGCCATATTTGTCATCTGGGACATCATTTCGCTGTTATCCATAGGGCTTGTCATATCCTGATTGGAAAGCTGTGCTGCTAACAGCTTGATAAAGCTGTTTACATCCATCGTGTTCTTGCTGTTGGATCCGGCACTGTAAACACCTGCCTGATACGGGTTTGCAGTGCTGCTGACTGTTATTTGATCTGCCATATCACTTTAATCCTCCTTCTAGGCCAGTCCCAGCCTTAGCTGTTGGGCAAAGCTGTCATCCTGCTTCTGGCGCTGCTCTTTTTGATCCTGCCTGCCGTTTCTGCCATGACCGGGATCCTGATCCATGTTTTGCCTGTTTTCAGTCTGTTCCGGTGTGTAAATAACAGTAGGAGTTCCTGTCTTTTCTTCCAGGATCTGTGCCAGATGCCCTGCTTCTTTGCTTAATATCTCCAGTGTTTTTGCACTGGTTGAAAAAATAGTGACCTCTGTTTTTCCTTTTTCATACTCCAGCCGGATAGTCAGCTTTCCAAGCCTTTCCGGCTCCAGGGAAAGCTCCAGCTTTCCTTTTTTTTCACTGATCTTTGTATCCAGGTAGTTTCCCAGATCCTCTGTCAATGTATCCTGGGCTGTTGGCAGCCGGTCTGCCGGTCCTGTATCAACAGCAGCTGGTTTTGCTGCTGTGCCAGCTGAACTTTCAACAGTTCCTGTATAACCGGGCGATGCCAGGGCTGTCATTTCCTTTCCGGAAATATGTTCCTTCTGGTCTGGTATTTCTTCTTCCCGGTTCATTTTGGCAGTTTGCTTTGACTGCCCGGCTTCTCCGGTCCGTCCTGCAGCTTCTGTCTGTGCCGGTCTGTTCTGGAGCTTTAAGTCATCTGCATGGACAGCTGTTTCTGTGTGGGGGGCTTCGGTCTTCTGTATGGTACTGACCGCTGCCGACTGGTCCTCCATTCCTGTTTCCACCGTTGTCTGTACAGCCAGATCTTGTATTCCATTTATTTCATTGTTGTAAACAGCAGGCGTTTTACTATTTTCTGCTGTTATCTGTACAAAGGTCCTGTAGCAGGTTTCAGAAGCATAGGCAGCTACCAGTTCCTGCTCTTTTTCTCCATCCTGGCTGTTCTTTTCGTCCTGTATGTCCGTTACTTTTATTTCTGCTTTTATTTCAGCTGTTTTTTCGTTTTCTCCGGACTGCCTGCCATTAACCTGTTTTTCATTTCCCCTGTTTTTGGTTTCTTCTGGCTGTGTTTCTTTATTTTTTGTTTCCCCTGTTTCTGCTTTTTTTGTTTCGTCATTCTGGGCTGCTTTTTTCTGGTATTTTGTCAGCATCGATGCAAAATCTGACCCATTCTCCACTTTTTCTTCTGGGTTCGTACCTGACTTCACAGAATATCCTGTTTTTATCTGACCGGTATTTTCAATCCTGCTCAACCTAGATTACCTCCCTGTTTTGAGAATATCTGGCTGTTCTTGAAGCAAATTCTTCTATAAACAGCTCCTGTGCCTTTTTAGCAGCTTTTTCATACTCACTCTGCCGCCTGTCCTTTAACTTTTCATAACGGGACGTATCTATCTTTGCAGCGATCACTTGTTCTTTTTTCTTTTCTTCCTGCTGCTGTAAAAGCTTTAACTGTTCCTGTTTTTTCCGGATCTGATCTTCCATTTCACTGATATACATACCATAAAGACAAATATCTTTTATCTGTACATCCTGTTTTTTCAAATCATCCATCTTATTCTGGGCAGATACCAGCTTGTTCTCCAGTTCCTGTATCTCTGCTTCTTTTTTCCGGATCTGTGCCAGAAGTGTACCATGTTCTGCCTTAATGCTGTCCAGAATCTGTTCCTTATAATGAAGTACATTTTCAAGACTGTATTTAAATCTCTTCATCTTAAGTATCATCTCCTATAACTGCTAACCCACGATTTTTTCCATTCTCCTTATGCTTTCCTCATAAGGGATATTTTCATTTGTTTCCTGTTCCAGAAATTTATTCATATCACCTATGCGGTCAACTGCTTCATCCAGAGCACTGTTTGCACCTTTTTTGTAAGCGCCAATGGAGATCAGGTCTGCATTTTTCTGATAAAGACTTAACATGTTCCTGAACCTGGAAGCCGCTTTCCGGTGCTCTGCCCCTGCTATATCATTCATAAGACGGGAAATACTTGCACTGATGTCTATAGCCGGAAAATGATTGGCATTAGCAAGCTGCCTGCTTAAAACAATATGACCATCTAAAATACCCCTGACTGTATCAGCCACCGGCTCATTGGTATCGTCTCCCTCCACCAGTACCGTATAAATCCCGGTAATGGAACCTTTTGCAAAATTCCCGCTTCTTTCCAGAAGCCTTGGAAATTCTGCATAAATAGAAGGTGTATAACCTCTGGCTATAGGCGGTTCTCCAATAGCAAGACCGATCTCCCTCTGTGCCATGGCATATCTGGTAAGAGAATCCATCATCAGCAGCACATCTGCTCCCTGATCCCTGAAATATTCAGCGATCGTTGTTGCAACCAAGGGACATTTCATACGCAGCATTGCCGGCTGGTCTGATGTGGCTACAATAAGGACAGAACGTTTCATGCCCTCTTCTCCCAGATCCTTTTTAACAAATTCCAGAACCTCCCTGCCTCGCTCTCCTACCAGGGCGATCACATTGATATCTGTTTTTACATTCCGGGCGATCATTCCCATCAATGTACTTTTTCCAACACCGGAGCCTGCAAAAATCCCCATTCTCTGACCTTTTCCAATGGTATTTAAACCATCAATGGCCTTAATCCCAAATTCCAGATGTTCCCTGATAGGAGGACGGTTAAGGGGGTTGATATAGGCACTGTCTACTGTATAAAGCTTCCCTGGGGGAAACTCTCCTTTTTCGTCAATGGGATGCCCCAGCGCGTTGATGATACGGCCTTTCAGGAAGTCTCCCACCGGTATCTGCAAACGGCATCCGGTATTGCGGACAAAACTTCCCGCTGTGATCCCGCTGATATTTTCATAGGTCATCAGCTGTATTTTGCCATTTTTGAATCCTACCACTTCCGCAGGAACCTGACAGTTCTCAGCTTCATTGTAGATCATAACAATATCACCAATACCGGATCTGCCTCCGGAAGCTTCCATTGACATTCCCACTACATTTTCAATTTTTCCAATGCGGTCTGCTGTTTCTGCCTGCTGTATTAACTTCAGGAGATTTTCATACATGGTTTTCACCTCTGTGTACTTTATGTATCCATAAAATCTTTATGTATTGGCGTTGTCTACAAGTCTGTGTATATTTTCAAGCTGGGTATCTACACTCATATCTATAATCCCGTCCGGCATTTCGATGATACAGCTTCCGCATTTTCCGTCCTCCATTACTATAAATTTGACGTTGTCAGAGAGCCGTGACAGTTTCTCTGCCAGATGTCCATCTGCCTGAACCATGGTCTCATAGTCTTCTTTTTCCATATAGATCTTAACCCAGTCCTTTTTCCGAAGTTTTTCTGTTTCGGCCTCTATCATCCTGCTTATAACTGAACCGCTGGATCTCAGACTGATGTG
>ENA-UERY01001398-UERY01001398.1-human-gut-metagenome-genome-assembly--contig:-NODE-1398-length-15013-cov-5.535485_pt1 | contig 15013 bp, 10 predicted proteins | sample MGYA00242989_ERZ507990 | MGnify/ENA primary metagenome ERZ507990 (study PRJEB26167, sample SAMN06115529) | human gut metagenome | host: Homo sapiens | place: China:Fujian | collected 2015-08-26...
GAAATAAGAAAACCCTTAAGTCTGTGCGACACAGGCTTAAGGGTTTCTACCCCATCCGGCGCTTATCTCCGGCACTCTCAGTGGCTTAGCTCTTGAAGGGGCGATAAGAATAATCTCATAAAGCTAACCCGCCGTTTTAACACAAACTGCGATTAGTATTATTTTTGAACAATATCAGGCGGTAGATAAGCAGTATTAAGAAGGTCATCGAACCTGGACGGAGGTTAATCCAGGTCGATTTGGCGAACTTGCGGCATTAAGTCAGGATCAATGCACGCCCAGACGCCAGGCAAAGTAGATTTCTTCTTTTAATTCAGCAGAAGAGAGAGTAAGCAGGTCAGCAAATTCAAGTTCTAGTTGTTTCAGACGTTTGAGATATTGGGCAGGTGAAAGATTGCTCTGGTCACGGCGTAAAAATTCAATGGCCAGCTGGGTGGGATCAAGTTGAGTAGACATAGCATCCTCGCTTTTAGACAAGACCTGCACAGTATACCACCGTTTACTGTGCAGATAATGACCAAAAGCAATATGCGTCACACTTTTCTGGTGACAACGTCACAAAATGGCGGTCGTCAATCGTGACGAACAGCACAAACGCCCTTTCTCATCGAAGATTTCAATCTGCCAGACCTGGTGACGCGAACCGAGATGCAACGGTTTGCATACGCCGCGCACCCGCCCTTCTCGTGCCGAGCGGACGTGGTTAGCATTGATTTCCAGACCAACCACTTTTTGCTCACCTTCGGTACATAAATAACCGGCAACGGAACCGATACTTTCTGCCAGTACCACGGATGCTCCTCCATGCAGCAACCCGAAAGGCTGCTTTGTCCGCGAGTCTACTGGCATTGTCGCTTCAAGGGTGTCATCACCAATATGTTCAAAGCGAATATCCAGGAACCCCACCATGTTTCCTTCACCCATAGCATTCAGTGCTTCCAGGGTGATTTTTCGTTTCCATATCATTTAATAATCTCCAGTAAAGCCTGCACAGGATGGCGTACCCCCGTGCCTTCAACCCGTTTTACCTGGCTACGGCAGGAATATCCGGTCGCCAGACAGCGGTTACGCGGCAGTCGCTGCATAGCCTGATGCCAGGATAACTCATAGATCCCGAGCGAATTTTCATGGTTTTTCGCTTCATGTCCGTAAGTCCCTGCCATGCCGCAGCAACCCACGCTGACATTTTCCAGTTTCGCGCCAAAACGGGCAAATATCGCGGCCCATTGTGCTGGCGCACCCGGCAAGGCGGTAACTTCGGTACAGTGACCAAAGAAATACCATGATTCACCGCTGACTGTAGCCACTGGCTGTGACTCAAGTGCGCTTGCCAGCCATTCATTCGCCAGTAAGACGTTAAACTCGCCACGCTCCTCGCCCAGCGCCAGTTTATATTCATCGCGATAACAAAGTACCAGCGCCGGATCGACGCCCACCATTGGCATCCCCAGCTTCGCCATACGGTTGAGGAAATCCGCCGTCTTTTTCGCCGTCTTCGCAAAACGATTAAGAAAACCTTTAATATGCTGGGCTTTGCCATTTGGCGAAAATGGCAGTAACACAGGCTGGAAACCTAATTTTTCGACCAGACGGACAAAATCCGCCACCACTTGCGCATCGTAATAGCTGGTAAAGGGGTCCTGCACCACCAACACCGTGCGCGCTTTCTGCTCTGCATTGAGAGCTTCAAGCTGTTCCAGCGTCATGTTTGCCGAGCGATGCCCCACCATTTGTTGTTGTAGCGAGGGGACCGACAGCAGCGGCAAATCAACCATGCCGATATGTTTTTCCGAGAGTTTGCGCACCAGCGGCTGGTTAATGAAGAAGTTAAAGGTTTTCGGCGCGCGTGCCATCAGCGGTGCGTAACTCTCAACCGTAGCGACGAGGTGGTCGCGCAGCGGGCGTAAATAACGGGTGTGATAGAGTTGCAGGAAACGAGAGCGAAACTCCGGCACATCAATTTTGATGGGGCACTGGGTCGAACACGCTTTACAGGCCAGACAGCCCGACATCGCCTCTTTGACTTCGTGTGAGAAGTCATATTCGCCTTTATTCGCATGCCAGCTATTGCGCGTGCGGGCAATTAACGTCCGCAAACTGACGCCGGATTCAGGCAGTTCTTGTTCCAGTTTGAGTGGATCAACGCCGCGATCCGCCAACAAACGCAGCCATTCACGCACCAGCGTTGCGCGCCCTTTCGGTGAATGAATCCGGTTCTGGGTGATCTTCATCGACGGACACATCGGACTACGGGCATCAAAGTTGAAGCATAAACCGTTGCCGTTACACTCCATCGCACCGCGCCACTGCTGGCGTACCGCAATGGGGATCTGCCGATCGAATGTACCGCGCTTCACCGCGTCCACTTTCATCATCGGCGCATCGAGACCTTCTGGCGGGCAAATCTTCCCTGGGTTGAGTCGGTTATGCGGGTCAAATGCCGCTTTCACTTTGCGCAGTTCTGCAAAAAGTTCCTCACCGAAAAACGCCGGGCTGTATTCAGCGCGAAAACCTTTGCCGTGCTCGCCCCACAACAAACCACCGTATTTCGCAGTCAGCGCCACCACGTCATCAGAGATTTGCTTCATCAAAATCTCTTGTTGCGGATCGCACATATCCAGCGCCGGACGGACGTGCAAGACACCTGCGTCGACGTGACCGAACATACCGTAGCTTAAGCCGTGGCTGTCGAGCAGCGCGCGAAATTCAGCAATATAATCCGCCAGGTGTTCCGGCGGTACGCAGGTATCCTCAGCAAACGGAATTGGCTTAGCAGCACCTTTGGCATTGCCAAGCAGACCAACGGCTTTTTTGCGCATCGCATAGATACGTTCAACACCCGCCAGCTCGCGGCACACCTGCCAGCCGATCACTCCTGCCTGTTGGCTGGCAATCAGCTCATCAAGCCGCACACAGAGTGCATTTACCCGCTCATCAATCAGCGCCTCATCATCACCAGCAAATTCCACAATGTTCAGCCCGAGCATCTCTTGGTCAGGCACATCGGTAATCAACTCGCTGACGGAATGCCAGACAATATCTTCCCGCGCCAGATTCAGCACTTTTGAGTCCACCGTCTCTACCGAAAGCGCCCGCGCCTCAACCATAAACGGCGCGTTACGCAGCGCGGAGTCAAAAGAGTCATATTTGACGTTCACCAGACGGCGTACTTTAGGCAAGCGCGTAATATCCAGTCGCGCTTCGGTAATAAAGGCCAGCGTCCCTTCTGAACCCGTCAGAATGCGCGTCAGGTCGAACTCGGTCATCTCATCGTTAAAGACATGACGCAGATCGTAACCGGTAAGAAAGCGGTTAAGCTTGGGGAAGTTGTCGATGATTAACTGGCGTTGCTGACGGCAACGTTGATAAACCGTGTTATAAATTCGCCCGATTGTGGTATTGGATTTACCCAGCGTTTCCGCCAATTCGACGGGTAAAGGTTGCGTATCGAGAATATCGCCCCCCAACAACACCGCGCGTACGCCAAGTACGTGATCTGACGTTTTGCCATAGACCAGCGATCCCTGACCGGATGCATCGGTATTGATCATCCCACCGAGCGTTGCCCGGTTGCTGGTCGAAAGTTCCGGCGCAAAAAAGTAGCCGAACGGTTTCAGGTACTGATTGAGTTGATCTTTTATCACCCCGGCCTCAACGCGCACCCAGCCCTCTTCAGGGTTAATTTCGATGATGCGGTTCATATGGCGGGACATATCAACAATAATCCCCTGGTTGAGCGCCTGACCATTAGTGCCAGTGCCGCCGCCGCGGGGGGTAAAGATCAGCGATGAATAGCGTTCCTGCGCGGCAAGACGGGCGATCAGCGCCACATCTGCGGTTGAACGCGGAAATACCACCGCATCGGGGAGAAGTTGGTAAATACTGTTGTCGGTCGACATTGTCAGACGATCGGCATAACTTGTCGCCGTATCGCCGGTAAAACCTTGTTGCTCCAGCTCTTGCAAAAAATTAAGCACCAGTTGAACGACGCCGGGTGCCTGGGAAATCTGTGGAATCATTATATTGACCCTTTCCTGCGGTCTGTGATGTAGGTCGATACACTATTCTTTCAGGCTGCTGCAATAGCGCACTGAAAGGTGATGTTTGTTTGCTCTATGGATTTCGTGTTGCAGGAAGCCGGCAAGCGAGTGAACTCCAGGAGCTTACAATAGTAAGTGACTGGGGTGAACGAATGCAGCCGCAGCACATGCAACTTGAAATACGACGAGTAAATCGTTTGCGTGTTGCCTGAGTTGTTGTACCACATTTTTTTCTAACACGCCCATCAGAATTAAGGGCAGAATCGGCCTGTTAAAAACCGCTGAAATTGCTCATCATTATGCAGGTGAGTTTCGCGTGTTCACGTCGCGTCGACGATTTGACGCACAAAAAAGGTGAAAAGTAGTTATGGTAAATGTTCGTCAGCCCAGGGATGTCGCACAAATTCTGCTTTCGGTGCTGTTTTTAGCCATCATGATTGTGGCATGTCTGTGGATTGTTCAACCCTTTATTCTCGGCTTTGCATGGGCCGGTACGGTGGTTATCGCCACCTGGCCGGTATTGTTACGTTTGCAAAAGATCATGTTTGGCCGCCGCTCTCTCGCCGTTCTGGTGATGACGCTGTTATTAGTGATGGTGTTTATCATCCCTATTGCTTTGCTGGTTAACAGTATCGTCGACGGCAGCGGCCCGCTAATTAAAGCCATTTCCAGCGGTGACATGACGTTACCCGATCTGGCGTGGCTTAATACCATTCCGGTGATTGGCGCGAAGCTGTATGCAGGCTGGCACAACTTGCTGGATATGGGGGGGACGGCGATCATGGCGAAAGTCCGCCCTTATATTGGCACCACCACCACCTGGTTCGTTGGGCAGGCGGCGCATATCGGGCGCTTTATGGTGCATTGTGCGCTGATGCTTCTCTTCAGCGCACTGCTGTACTGGCGCGGTGAACAGGTGGCACAAGGCATTCGCCATTTTGCAACCCGTCTGGCAGGCGTTCGCGGAGATGCCGCCGTGCTGCTGGCGGCACAGGCTATCCGCGCGGTGGCGCTGGGTGTGGTGGTGACGGCGTTAGTACAGGCAGTGCTTGGCGGTATCGGCCTCGCCGTATCCGGCGTACCTTATGCAACTTTGCTAACGGTGTTAATGATCCTCTCCTGCCTTGTCCAGCTTGGACCGTTGCCGGTACTGATTCCGGCGATTATCTGGCTCTACTGGACTGGCGATACCACCTGGGGAACGGTATTGTTAGTGTGGAGCGGTGTGGTTGGCACGCTGGATAACGTCATCCGCCCAATGTTAATTCGCATGGGTGCCGATTTACCGCTGATCCTGATCCTCTCTGGCGTTATTGGTGGTTTGATTGCTTTCGGGATGATCGGTCTGTTTATTGGTCCGGTTCTGTTAGCCGTTTCCTGGCGTCTGTTTGCCGCGTGGGTGGAAGAAGTCCCGCCGCCGACGGACCAACCGGAAGAAATTCTCGAAGAACTTGGCGAAATCGAGAAACCGAATAAGTAATTTCTCATCAGGCGGCTCTGCCGCCTGATTGTTAACCCCTGCTAATTGATATTTGCTTGCTCTTCCCCATATTTTCCTGCTTACCGCTATTCAGCTGGTAGTACCTGTCGCAAATTCTTTACAGTTTTTAAACTAATGAGACGAATCTGATCGACGCAAAAAGTCCGTATGCCTACTATTAGCTCACGGTTATAAATCAACATATTGATTTATAAGCATGGAAATCCCCTGAGTGAAACAACGAATTGCTGTGTGTAGTCTTTGCCCATCTCCCACGATGGGCTTTTTTTTAACATTTTTCCGCTTCGCTACCTCGCCCCTCACTCTTTCCAATAATGTTGCACAAGATACTGTGACTCTCTTCAAGCCGTCAGCAGGCTGATAATGTTATTTATATTTTATTGTTTATTTCATGCAGCCATTACACGATGAACGCTTATGAACTCCAGGCACTCCGCCATATTTTTGCCATGACTATTGATGAATGCGCGACCTGGATTGCCCAGACCGGTGACAGTGAAAGCTGGCGTCAGTGGGAAAATGGCAAGTGTGCCATTCCTGATCGTGTAGTCGAGCAACTGTTGGCTATGCGTCAGCAAAGAAAAAAACATCTTCATGCCATCATAGAGAAAATAAATAACCGCATCGGCAACAACACCATGCGTTTTTTCCCCGACTTAACCGCATTTCAACGAGTCTACCCTGATGGCAATTTTATTGACTGGAAGATCTATCAATCGGTAGCCGCTGAATTATATGCACACGATCTGGAGCGGCTTTGTTAATTTTTCCACAGAAAGGAATTGTCGTTGTTACAACAATAATGAACGGATACTGACACAACATCGCTACACTTTTTAAAGCACCTTTGCTAAGTAGAACCTATGAAAAATCCCTATTACCCTACCGCACTTGGGTTGTATTTTAATTACCTGGTGCATGGTATGGGCGTCATTTTGATGAGCCTGAATATGGCCTCGCTGGAGACGCTTTGGCAGACTAATGCCGCGGGCGTCTCGATAGTTATCTCATCACTGGGCATTGGTCGATTAAGTGTCTTGCTTTTTGCAGGATTATTATCCGATCGCTTTGGTCGCCGCCCTTTTATCATGCTCGGGATGTGCTGCTATATGGCCTTCTTTTTTGGCATCCTGCACACCAATAACATCATTATCGCTTATGTTTTTGGCTTTCTGGCGGGAATGGCAAACAGTTTTCTCGATGCAGGCACCTATCCCAGTTTGATGGAAGCTTTTCCACGCTCACCGGGTACAGCCAATATTTTAATTAAAGCATTTGTTTCCAGCGGACAATTTTTATTACCGCTAATTATCAGCCTGTTAGTGTGGGCTGAACTGTGGTTCGGTTGGTCCTTTATGATTGCTGCAGGCATTATGTTTATTAACGCTCTGTTTTTATACCGTTGTACGTTCCCACCCCATCCGGGTCGTCGCTTACCTGTCATAAAGAAAACCACCAGCTCTACGGAACATCGCTGTTCAATTATCGATTTAGCCAGTTATACCTTATATGGCTATATCTCAATGGCAACGTTTTATCTGGTTAGCCAGTGGCTGGCACAATACGGACAATTTGTCGCTGGCATGTCATACACCATGTCGATCAAATTACTCAGTATCTACACCGTGGGTTCGCTGCTGTGTGTATTTATTACTGCTCCACTCATTCGTAATACCGTTCGCCCAACAACATTACTGATGCTGTACACCTTTATCTCATTTATCGCCCTGCTCACCGTCTGCCTGCATCCCACATTTTATGTGGTGATAATATTTGCTTTTGTCATTGGTTTTACCTCTGCTGGAGGTGTTGTGCAAATTGGCCTGACGTTAATGGCTGAACGTTTCCCTTACGCTAAAGGTAAAGCTACAGGGATCTATTACAGTGCGGGCAGTATTGCGACCTTTACTATTCCGTTGATTACGGCTCATCTGTCCCAAAGAAGTATTGCCGATATTATGTGGTTCGATACCGCCATCGCTGCCATCGGCTTTTTACTGGCACTGTTTATCGGCTTACGCAGCCGCAAAGAAACGTGGCATCACTCGCTAAAGGAAAATGTCGCTCCGGGTGGGTAATGCAATATTCTTTTCAGGTCATGCAAGATCTTACGGATAAATAACTCTTTCTGCGCTAACTAAGGAAAATAGCGATCAAAAACAAACTATGACATGCAATATTCCTGGAAACATAAACTTTATGCCATGTACCCAGGGAAAATCATCTTCAGTATAGTAATTATGTAAACCGTCGGAGAACAATACGTACGGTAACGAAATTATCTTTCAGCAAGGAGCTGTGAAAATGTCTCAAAATAAGGCTTTCAGCACGCCATTTATCCTGGCTGTTCTTTGTATTTACTTCAGCTATTTCCTGCACGGCATTAGTGTTATTACGCTTGCCCAAAATATGTCATCTCTGGCGGAAAAGTTTTCCACTGACAACGCGGGCATTGCCTATTTAATTTCCGGTATCGGTTTGGGGCGATTGATCAGTATTTTATTCTTCGGTGTGATCTCCGATAAGTTTGGTCGTCGGGCGGTGATATTAATGGCAGTAATAATGTATCTGCTATTCTTCTTTGGTATTCCTGCTTGCCCGAATTTAACTCTCGCCTACTGTCTGGCAGTGTGCGTAGGTATCGCTAACTCAGCGCTGGATACGGGTGGCTACCCCGCGCTCATGGAATGCTTTCCGAAAGCCTCTGGTTCGGCGGTCATACTGGTTAAAGCGATGGTGTCATTCGGGCAAATGTTCTACCCAATGCTGGTGAGCTATATGTTGCTCAATAACATCTGGTACGGCTATGGGCTGATTATTCCGGGTATTCTGTTTGTACTGATCACGCTGATGCTGTTGAAAAGCAAATTCCCCAGCCAGTTGGTGGACGCCAGCGTAGCTAATGAATTACCGCAAATGAACAGCAAACCGTTAGTCTGGCTGGAAGGTGTTTCATCGGTACTGTTCGGTGTAGCCGCATTCTCGACCTTTTATGTGATTGTGGTGTGGATGCCCAAATATGCGATGGCTTTTGCTGGTATGTCAGAAGCTGAGGCATTAAAAACCATCTCTTATTACAGTATGGGCTCGTTGGTCTGTGTCTTTATTTTTGCCGCACTACTGAAAAAAATGGTCCGGCCCATCTGGGCTAATGTATTTAACTCTGCACTGGCAACAATAACAGCAGCCATTATCTACCTGTACCCTTCTCCACTGGTGTGTAATGCCGGCGCCTTTGTTATCGGTTTCTCAGCAGCTGGCGGCATTTTACAGCTCGGTGTTTCGGTCATGTCAGAGTTTTTCCCAAAAAGCAAAGCCAAAGTCACCAGTATTTATATGATGATGGGTGGACTGGCTAACTTTGTTATTCCGCTGATTACCGGTTATCTGTCGAACATCGGCCTGCAATATATCATTGTTCTCGATTTTACTTTCGCGCTGCTGGCCCTGATTACCGCAATTATTGTTTTTATCCGCTATTACCGCGTTTTCATTATTCCTGAAAATGATGTGCGGTTTGGCGAGCATAAATTTAGCACCCGGTTAAACACAATTAAGTATAGAGGTTAAAGGAGTTAATTATGGATGTTACCGCAAAATACGAATTGATTGGGTTGATGGCCTATCCTATCCGCCACAGTTTATCGCCTGAAATGCAGAATAAAGCCTTAGAAAAAGCGGGATTGCCATTTACCTATATGGCCTTTGAAGTGGATAACGATAGTTTTCCCGGAGCAATTGAAGGATTAAAAGCCCTCAAAATGCGCGGAACTGGTGTATCAATGCCGAACAAACAACTGGCGTGTGAATATGTTGATGAATTAACGCCAGCAGCCAAACTGGTGGGTGCCATCAACACCATCGTTAATGATGATGGCTACCTGCGCGGCTATAACACCGACGGCACGGGCCATATTCGCGCCATTAAAGAGAGCGGTTTTGATATCAAAGGCAAAACGATGGTGCTGTTAGGGGCCGGAGGTGCCTCAACGGCGATTGGCGCGCAGGGGGCAATTGAAGGTTTAAAAGAAATTAAACTCTTTAACCGTCGGGATGAGTTCTTCGATAAAGCCCTCGCCTTCGCGCAGCGGGTTAACGAAAACACCGATTGTGTCGTCACGGTTACCGATCTCGCCGATCAGCAAGCCTTTGCTGAAGCCCTGGCTTCCGCCGACATTTTAACCAATGGCACAAAAGTGGGTATGAAACCCCTTGAGAATGAATCATTGGTTAATGATATCAGTCTGTTACATCCGGGACTTCTGGTCACTGAATGCGTGTATAACCCGCATATGACGAAGTTATTGCAGCAGGCGCAACAAGCTGGTTGCAAAACGATTGATGGATACGGCATGTTGTTGTGGCAAGGGGCTGAACAGTTCACGTTATGGACTGGCAAAGATTTCCCTCTGGAATATGTTAAACAGGTCATGGGGTTCGGTGCCTGACAGGCTGACCGCGTGCAGAAAGGGTAAAAAATGAAAACCGTAACTGTAAAAGATCTCGTCATTGGTACGGGCGCACCTAAAATCATCGTCTCGCTGATGGCGAAAGATATCGCCAGCGTGAAATCCGAAGCTCTCGCCTATCGTGAAGCGGACTTTGATATTCTGGAATGGCGTGTGGACCACTATGCCGACCTCTCCAATGTGGAGTCTGTCATGGCGGCAGCAAAAATTCTCCGTGAAACCATGCCAGAAAAACCGCTGCTGTTTACCTTCCGCAGTGCCAAAGAAGGCGGCGAGCAGGCGATTTCCACCGAGGCTTATATTGCACTCAATCGTGCAGCCATCGACAGCGGCCTGGTTGATATGATCGATCTGGAGTTATTTACCGGCGATGATCAGGTTAAAGAAACCGTCGCCTACGCCCACGCGCATGATGTGAAAGTTGTCATGTCCAACCATGACTTCCATAAAACGCCGGAAGCCGAAGAAATCATTGCCCGTCTGCGCAAAATGCAGTCCTTCGACGCCGATATTCCTAAGATTGCGCTGATGCCGCAAAGTACCAGCGATGTGCTGACGTTGCTTGCCGCGACCCTGGAGATGCAGGAGCAGTATGCCGATCGTCCAATCATCACGATGTCGATGGCAAAAACTGGCGTAATTTCTCGTCTGGCTGGTGAAGTATTTGGCTCGGCGGCAACTTTTGGTGCGGTAAAAAAAGCCTCTGCGCCAGGGCAAATCTCGGTAAATGATTTGCGCACGGTATTAACTATTTTACATCAGGCATAAGCAATAATATTTTCGGCGGGAATACCCTCTCCCGCCGAACTAAAAAAAGTATTTTTAACCGTATTTAATAAAAATATTTCGTGAGTCTCTGTGCGCTAATTCTCCATCTGGCGTAGGGAAAATCACACCTGAATCAGGAATTAACAATGAAACCTGTAAAACCACCTCGTATTAATGGACGAGTGCCGGTCCTGTCGGCACAGGAAGCGGTGAATTATATTCCCGACGAAGCAACACTTTGTGTGTTAGGCGCTGGCGGCGGTATTCTGGAAGCCACCACGTTAATTACTGCTCTTGCTGATAAATATAAACAGACTCAAACACCACGTAATTTATCGATTATTAGTCCAACAGGGCTTGGCGATCGCGCCGACCGTGGTATTAGTCCGCTGGCGCAAGAAGGCCTGGTGAAATGGGCATTATGCGGTCACTGGGGACAATCACCGCGTATTTCTGATCTCGCAGAACAAAATAAAATTATTGCTTATAACTATCCACAAGGTGTACTTACACAAACCTTACGCGCCGCCGCAGCCCACCAGCCTGGTATTATTAGTGATATTGGCATCGGGACATTTGTCGATCCACGCCAGCAAGGCGGCAAACTGAATGAAGTCACTAAAGAAGACCTGATTAAACTGGTCGAGTTTGATAACAAAGAATATCTCTATTACAAAGCGATTGCGCCAGATATCGCCTTCATTCGCGCTACCACCTGCGACAGTGAAGGCTACGCCACTTTTGAAGATGAGGTGATGTATCTCGACGCATTGGTTATTGCCCAGGCGGTGCACAATAACGGCGGTATTGTGATGATGCAGGTGCAGAAAATGGTTAAGAAAGCCACGCTGCATCCTAAATCTGTCCGTATTCCGGGTTATCTGGTGGATATTGTGGTGGTCGATCCGGATCAAACCCAACTGTATGGCGGTGCACCGGTTAACCGCTTTATTTCTGGTGACTTCACCCTTGATGACAGTACCAAACTTAGCCTGCCCCTAAACCAACGTAAATTAGTTGCACGGCGTGCATTATTCGAAATGCGCAAAGGCGCAGTGGGGAATGTCGGCGTCGGTATTGCTGACGGCATTGGCCTGGTCGCCCGGGAAGAAGGTTGTGCTGATGACTTTATTCTGACGGTAGAAACAGGTCCGATTGGCGGAATTACTTCACAGGGGATCGCCTTTGGCGCGAACGTGAATACCCGTGCCATTCTGGATATGACGTCCCAGTTTGATTTTTATCACGGTGGCGGTCTGGATGTTTGTTATTTGAGTTTTGCTGAAGTCGACCAGCACGGTAACGTCGGCGTGCATAAATTCAATGGTAAAATCATGGGCACCGGTGGATTTATTGATATCAGTGCCACTTCGAAGAAAATCGTTTTCTGCGGCACATTAACTGCGGGCAGTTTAAAAACAGAAATTACCGACGGCAAATTAAATATCGTCCAGGAAGGACGGGTGAAGAAATTTATTCGGGAACTACCGGAAATAACTTTCAGCGGAAAAATCGCTCTCGAGCGAGGGCTGGATGTTCGTTATATCACTGAGCGCGCCGTATTCACGCTAAAAGAAGACGGCCTGCATTTAATCGAAATCGCTCCTGGCGTCGATTTACAAAAAGATATTCTCGACAAAATGGATTTCACCCCAGTGATTTCGCCAGAACTCAAACTGATGGACGAAAGATTATTTATCGATGCGGCGATGGGTTTTGTCCTGCCTGAAGCGGCTCATTAACAGGAGTATAATGATGGATTTTTCTTTAACTGAAGAACAAGAACTGCTGCTGGCCAGTATTCGCGAACTGATTACGACTAACTTTCCGGAAGAGTATTTCCGCACCTGCGATCAAAACGGGACATATCCGCGTGAGTTTATGCGGGCGCTGGCGGATAACGGTATTTCCATGCTTGGCGTGCCGGAAGAATTTGGTGGTATCCCTGCGGATTACGTCACCCAAATGCTGGCGCTGATGGAAGTGTCAAAATGCGGTGCTCCGGCATTTTTGATTACCAACGGTCAATGTATTCACAGTATGCGCCGTTTCGGTTCTGCAGAGCAGCTACGTAAAACGGCAGAAAGCACCCTGGAAACGGGTGATCCCGCCTATGCCCTGGCGTTGACGGAACCAGGTGCTGGCTCAGATAACAACAGTGCCACTACCACTTACACGCGTAAAAACGGCAAGGTCTACATCAACGGACAAAAAACCTTTATTACCGGTGCGAAAGAGTACCCGTATATGCTGGTGCTGGCGCGCGATCCGCAACCGAAAGATCCCAAAAAAGCCTTCACCCTGTGGTGGGTCGACTCCAGTAAGCCCGGCATTAAGATTAACCCGCTGCATAAAATCGGCTGGCATATGCTCAGCACCTGCGAAGTCTATCTCGACAACGTGGAGGTTGAAGAGAGCGACATGGTGGGCGAAGAAGGAATGGGTTTCCTCAATGTGATGTACAACTTTGAGATGGAGCGCCTGATCAACGCCGCGCGCAGCACCGGCTTTGCCGAATGCGCCTTTGAAGATGCCGCCCGCTATGCCAACCAACGTATCGCTTTTGGTAAGCCCATTGGTCATAACCAGATGATCCAGGAAAAACTGGCGCTGATGGCGATTAAGATCGACAACATGCGCAACATGGTGTTGAAAGTGGCATGGCAAGCCGATCAGCATCAGTCACTGCGCACCAGCGCGGCGCTGGCAAAACTGTACTGCGCACGTACCGCAATGGAAGTCATTGATGATGCGATTCAAATCATGGGCGGTCTGGGCTATACCGATGAGGCGCGCGTCTCCCGCTTCTGGCGTGATGTCCGTTGTGAACGTATCGGCGGCGGTACAGACGAAATTATGATTTACGTAGCAGGTCGGCAGATCCTGAAAGACTATCAGAACAAATAATCTGCAGGCGGCGCAGCTTCTTAACAAACTGCGCCGCCAGATTTATCCAACAAGACTTACCGGTTGAGGAAATTCAGATAGGATTTCTTGTTCCGCAAAACAGTTTTTAAATTGTCTACGGTAATCGCTGGGCGAACAACCGACATGGCGCAAAAACAGTTTGGCAAAGTGATCGACATTTTCATAACCCACACGCCAGGAGATCTCTGCCTGTGATAATTCAGTATTAGTGAGTGACCATTTCGCTTCCGTCATACGCCGTTGAATAACATAGTTAATAGGGGAAATACGATACTCTTTGGTAAATTCATGGCAAATATAACTGACGCTGGCACGAAATTTTTTCGATAACTGTTCTAAAGTGATTTTTTCGCGATAATTATTATTCAGATAGAAAAGAATATCTTTTATCAGAACATCTTTTTTAATATACCCCTGCTCCGAACGATAAGCATTTTTAAAATTTTCGTAGTAAAGAATGGCTAACGTATAGGCAAATGCATCCCATAACGAAGATGTTTGGCTATTTTTACTTTGCGGCAAAATCACACTTAGCTCATTAAATAAGGTTTTAATGACTTCTTTTCCCTGTCCTGCGGCAATTACCGGGCAAGAATGCGGTTGCAGTAGCTGATTTTCCTCAGCCCCCTGAAACTGAAAGCCGTACAGCGCACAGGTACACGTCGTTGCCGGATCGTTAACGTCAGAGGCCACCGCATGCAGCCTGCCGCGTTCTATCACCACAATGTCATCCGCATGTGCGACATATAACGAAGAATCGATGGTAAACCTTGCAACCCCTTTCTTGACGTAAATCAACTCGGTTTCATTGTCATGAACGTGATGTCCGGACTCCCATTTTGGATCATCGCTAAATGCGAAACGTGAAAGCCGTGGCGTTTTACCGGCGACAAACAGCGTTTCACTGGCATTATCAAAACAGCGTTGATACATGACAACCTCCCTATTCCATGAGCAAGCAAAAACAATATATGCCGGATAAAATACGGCGTGTATTGCGGTTATACAACCGCGTTTAGCGAGAGCTAAACAAGATTATTTACACTGAATGCAAGATTGTACGGTCATGGAATAACTATATTGCCGCAAATTGCACTTTTGTTTTAGCGATCGCATTTTTTTTGCAAGATTGTTGGCAAGGAAAACAGCTTGCTCCGTCGAAAACCCCGCACCGCTATCGCACACTATTTTCAGGCCATTTTTACCTTCCATCGGAGATGGTTCCGTATGCGACTCACAGGAGAAATCATGAAAATAATAACCTGCTTTAAGCTGGTGCCTGAAGAACAGGACATTGTTGTCACTCC
>ENA-UERY01001413-UERY01001413.1-human-gut-metagenome-genome-assembly--contig:-NODE-1413-length-14872-cov-2.983102_pt1 | contig 14872 bp, 12 predicted proteins | sample MGYA00242989_ERZ507990 | MGnify/ENA primary metagenome ERZ507990 (study PRJEB26167, sample SAMN06115529) | human gut metagenome | host: Homo sapiens | place: China:Fujian | collected 2015-08-26...
GGGGAATAGCCTGCAATAATCGTCATGTCCCAAGCGGCTATCGCTGAATAAATTTCTGTATTATAGCAAATGACGAACACGACAAAGTCGAAGTGGTTTTCTTGACATTTCTCTCAACATGATATAATATATATAGTATAAAGTCTCTCTTATGCACACAAGTGCAATGTTTCCAACTCGTAAGAGATTGTTATTCTGAAAAATCATACGCTATCTTTCTTAATCATTGGAAAGATAGCGTGTTTTTATATATACAAATATTGCAAAAAACGAAAGAGAAAGGAAGATAAAAATATGTTCACACATCTCCATGTCCATACAGAATTCAGTATTCTGGATGGTGAAGGCCGCATCAAAAACCTGGTAGCGAAAGCTAAGGCATGCGGTCAGACAGCGTTGGCCATCACAGATCACGGCTATATGCATGGCGTCATCCCGTTTTTTAACGAATGCGTTAAAAACGGCATCAAGCCTATCTTGGGCGTAGAACTCTACACCACGGAAGATATTACGATTAAATCTTCCGAAAACCGTCATGCTGGGCATATTGTCCTGCTGGCTAAGAACAATACCGGATACAAAAACCTTATGAAGTTATCCAGCATTGCAGCAACCGACGGTATGTATTACCGCCCTCGCGTAGATCTCAACCTTCTGCAGAAGTATCACGAAGGTATTGTATGTCTCTCGGCTTGCATCAAAGGAGATGTTCCGCACCTCCTGCTGAAGGGCGATAAAGAGGAGGCATACGCACTGGCACAGAAGTATCGTGATATTTTCGGAGATGACTATTACATCGAACTCCAGTATCACGGTCTGCCAGAACAGAAGGTAGTCCTTCCCAAACTCATTGTTATGGCGAAGACACTGGGCATCCCTATGGTCGCAACGAACGATGTGCACTATGTAGACAAGGAAGACGCGTTTGCGCAGCGCACGCTTATGGTTATGAACATGAAGACCACCATCAATGATGAAAGCGCTGTAGGGTATGGCAATCCGGATCAGTGGTATCTGAAAACAGAGGAAGAGATGAACACCGTTTTCGGTTCGATCGCCCCGGAGGCTATTGCTAATACAATGGTAATCGCTGATAAGTGCAACGTCATCCTCGAGCATGGCAAATATCACCTTCCGAAGTTCCCGCTGCCTGAAGGCTTTGCCAGCAATAGCGTGTATTTCCGCGCATTGTGCAATGCTGGTCTTAAGAAACGCTATATGGAAGATGCGGACAGCCATCGCGCACAGATGGAATATGAAATCAATGTTATCGAGTCGATGGGATTTATTGATTACTTCCTTATCGTTTCGGACATTATTACGTATGCCAAGACACATAACATTCCGATCGGTCCTGGACGCGGCAGCTCAGCTGGTTCTATCGTAGCCTATTGCATGGGCATTACTGACATCGATCCGTGCCGTTTCGGTCTGGTATTCGAGCGTTTCCTTAACCCTGAACGAATTACGATGCCGGATGTGGATATTGACGTCGCCCCGGAAGGCCGCGAAGAGGTAATCGCTCATATTGCTGATGTATACGGTGCCGACCATATTGCTCGCATTGTCACTTATAGTGAACTGGCTGCAAAGGGCTCGGTACGAGATGTAGGTAAAGCGATTTGCGCAGACCGCACGCTCGTAACAAATATCAGCAAACACATTCCGAGCAGCGCAAACATCACTCTGCGCGAGCTTCTGGAGAAAGACCAGTCGTTGCTCAAAATGTACAACGAAAATGCAGAGGCGAAGCAGCTGCTTGACGTCTGCATGCGAGACGAAGGTCTTATTCGTCATACCAGCACACAAGCCGCCGGTATCGTGATCTCTCCAGAACCCGTTTCTGAGTACGTTCCGGTTCAGCGAGACAAGAACAGTCACGTCATAACTCAGTTTGACATGGCGGCTCTTGAAGAAGCGGGTATGCTCAAAGTCGATCTTTTGGGTTTGAAGACGCTTTCGGTTCTGGACAAGGCAGAGCGGGAAGTTAATGCCACTCATCCCGAAGTAAAGGGTGCGCTCAAACTCAGCAAACTCAAATTGGCGGCGGCGCCGGTATATGAGATGCTGTCTAAGGGACAGACCTCAGGTGTTTTCCAGCTTGAGTCTGTCGGTATGCGGGATACGCTGAAAAAGCTGCAGCCCACATGCATTGAGGACTTAACTGCAATCATCTCGCTTTATCGTCCCGGACCGATGGACAGTATTCCAAAGTTTATCGAGAACAAAAAGAGCGGTCACGTCGATTACCTTATCCCGGAACTTGAACCTATCCTGAAGGATACTTACGGTATTATCGTATATCAGGAGCAGGTTATGGCTATCGTAAGAACCGTCGCCGGATATTCCTTCGGCAGAGCGGATCTGGTCCGTCGCGCAATGTCTAAGAAAAAGCATGACGTTATGGAACGCGAGAAGGACATCTTCATCAATGGTTCTGTACGTGACGACGGAACGGTTGAAGTAGAGGGCTGCGTACGACGCGGCATCCCTGCAGAAATCGGCGAGCAGCTGTGGGCCGAGATGGCGGACTTTGCTTCTTATGCCTTTAATAGAGCGCACGCTGCATGTTATGCTGTCATGGCTTACCGTACGGCGTTTATGCGGTGCTATTACACGAAGGAATTCTTCAGTGCACTGCTGACTAATGCCATCGACGATGCTAAGTCGAAGATGGTCGGCTATATTACCGATGCCAATGCGATGGGAATCAAGATCCTTCCACCGGATATTAACTCCAGCGAAGTGGAGTTTTCCGTAGAAGGGGACAACATCCGATACGGCTTATTGGCGATCAAGGACACCGGAACCAACGTGCTTTCTGAAATCGTAGATGAAAGAAAGAAACATGGGTTATATTCTGATTTTCAGGATCTGGTTGAGCGTAATATCAATGCAGTCAACTCCAAAACGCTGGAAGCACTGATTAAATCTGGTTCTCTTGACAGCTTTGCGCATAGTCGAGAGGAAATGCTTGCAGTGCTGCCGGCTGTAGTGAAGGAAGCCAGCAAAGCTCGCAAGAAACTGAACGAACAGCAGCTCGAACTGAATGCATCGTTCTTCGCCGGCATGGAAGCAGATGACTCTCAGAAGGTACACCTTTCTGAGTTTGAGTATCCCACAGTCGAACCGCTCTCCATGTTTGAGAAACTCAAGATGGAGCAGCAGGCTACTGGTATGTTCATCTCGGGTCACCCCCTGGATGAGTTTGCGGAGGAGATCTCTCGCAAGACGAATTATGATATTGCAAAAATCCTGGGTTCCGAAGGAACCGAACCGCTGGCGGATGATACTACGGTACGCGTCGCCGGTGTCATCACGGGAGTCCGCAAGATCATGACTCGGAAGAAACAGCAGATGGCGTTCCTCACACTTGAGGATAAAATCTGCAGTATCGATGTAACCGTTTTCCCGAAGGCTTATGAGTCGAGAGGCGATCGGCTGCAGGAAGGCGAAGTGGTTGTTGTTTACGGAAAGATGAACGATGGCAAACTGATTGCCAACGATATCATCTTCCTTGCAAAGAACTAATAATTTGACAGGGATGGTTGCTTATGCAAAAGCAACCATCCCTGTTTTTTCATTTCTCGCAGCAATTGCCCCAAAATTCATGAAAATACCACCAACATATTTTGGCGGAAACCCACTGCCTTTAGGCGGTGGGAGGAGCCTTGTTCGTTGAGACGCATCATCCTTGGTTTTCGATATACTTCTGGATAATCGCCAAGGATACCTCCCCAATACTACAGGCAAAGTATCCATCGGACCAGAATATCCTTTTCTTCGCCGAAGTATAATACTTTCTTCTAATGAACGACTCAGCCCAGCAACTTTGGTTGCTGGGTTTTTTATATTGCAGTGTCAGCCTGCAATTTGCTTCCTATACAAGCGAGCAATTCGATGATATAATAAAAACAAAAAAACGTCATAAAGAAAATATAGGAGGATACGCAATGCCGGAAATAGCATTTTTCGTGCCCATGACCGGATATGTCATCACAGGGCTTGCCTTGTGCTTCGGGGCTTATACGGATTATAAGACACGAATGATCCCGAATTCCATACCGCTAGTGATATTTCTATGCGGCTGTCTGACACCTTCAACGATCATATCGCAACTGCTCAATCTTGCAGCTATGATCTTTATATTACTGGTGTTAAACAACGTATGCCATTACAAGTCCGGGGGAGGAGATATTAAAATATATCTATCCTTAACATTCCTTCTCGGACTATTATGGGTAGCAGCAATTCTATGCGTGACATTGACTTTGCATCTTCTGGTTGAATTGATTCGCCGTAAAAAGAAATCTAAAGGCGAGACTATTCCGCTATGCACCTATGTTGCGCCGGCGTACATCATTGTGTGGGGCATGATCTTCGCGCTCCAATTCGTGACAACAGCAGCTTGACAATCGGAAAGAAAGGAATGACATTGTGGGTTTTGCAACAGATTTTCTAAGGAGAAAAAAATCGCCGACTGGAGATATTTCAGAAGCAGAAAGAAGATCGCATCACATCTATCAGGCAGATCTCCTGACAGATGGTTTTATCAGTCCGATCGTTTTGCCAAGTGACCGAATAAAAGCTCTTATGGAAGGAGAGTCCGTGGACTGGTTTTCCAGAAAGACTAAATTGTCTGTACGAGAGATAGATATCCTCCTGAAGAATGAAGAGGTTGAACCGACGCCGACACAGCTGCTGGCAATATCGCACGCATTCGGCTGTTCTGTGATCTGGCTGCTGGGATATCACACATCGGTATCGCCATACAGCATAACGAACGATACACGTATGATTGCTCTCCTGAGCAAAAGAAACGCAGCTGAAGCGTCGCAGTATCGTGATAAAAGTGATGGCTTTATACAGGATTTCGTTCTGTCATCTTTCTCTAAGCGTTTGTCGAAGTATTGCCTGGAGATCTCTAATCTTGCGGCACGCCATGTTGCGAAAGAGCATCTTCCATTGGAAACAGAAGAACTCTATATATTGTTTGGTCATCCGGTTTATCTGGAATTTGCGGATGATGACGACTGCTGGGGCCTTGTTTTTGATGATGCAATAGCGACGCCGAGGGGTATGATGGACATCAGTGCAAATGGTCAGAAATATCATGCATATTTGACGCCGGACACGACGATCCGTGCACTGGGGTGATCAGACAGCCACACAGAAAAAGATCAGTTTGGGATAACCGGGCAGTCCTCTCGCACCATTATCTATTCGATTTCTCAAACTCAAATAAGCAAGCGAACGATGCGACAAATGGCGGGTGACACCGTCAAGAAATACTAGGCGGGAGACTGCTCAAACTGAGTTTGAGCGATGGATAAAATTATATATAGACATTGCAAATTGTTAGTGCTATAATAATGTGTAAAGACTTATGTGACGAAATCGTTCCAAAAGTATTTTATCCACGCAAGTCAACGAGAATATTCTCAAACTCAAAAGAAGGTGGTTGAAATGTCCGAAAAGCAGAAGCCACGTAGACCCTTGACAAAACCGCGTTGGTCAAAAGAGGAAGATGATATAATACGTCAGTATTATGCTACTGAGGGCTCAGCCGTCTACAAGCGTATGTCTGGAAGAACAAAAGCTGCATGCATCTTGCGAGCCAAAAACATAGGAATAGTAAGCAATAAAGAGGTTCGATATCAAAGGGAAAATACATGGACTGAAGAAGAATTGGCTATCCTGCAGGAATATTATCCTAGTGAGGGAAGAAATGTAAGTGAAAGACTTCCTAATCGAACAGCATCGCAGTGCTCCGCAAAGGCCAACAGTATGAAGATCCATATGCTTGGAGCGAAAAAATCTCATTATAGGTGGACGCCTGAAGATGATGAAACTCTCAAGCGGTATTATCCGATAGAAGGGGAGGCGTGTTTTACACGCTTCCCATATCGCACGTATCGCGCATGCAGAACTCGTGCGAAATTATTTGGATTGGCTGAATTGCGGCTTGTTCCTTGGACAGCAGAAGAAGATCGAATTTTAATTGAGAATTATCCTACCATGCGGGCGAATGTCACGAAACTTCTTCCGGGTAGAAGCCGAGCGGCCTGCTGCCAGCGAGCGTGTATGCTTAATATAGCTAAAAGGCGCAGCAGCGGACGCTAAACTAAGGACTTACAAAAGAAGAACAGGGAGTGTCACAGAACAGAGTTCTGCGGCGCTCTCTGTTCTTCTTTTTTGGATTTCTCTAATGTCGAACTAAAAATATATAAGTGCAAAACTATAAATATATATTGCATAATAAAATGGTTAGTGATATAATGCTGCCAGAAGGATGTGATGCTTTTTGTATATTGCGCATTCGCCTCCGGAGGGTAAGAAATTCCTGCCTCCGCAGCCACTATCCGTTCATTTGCAGAATGTAGGCAAAAAGTGTGCCGATTTCTCTAGTTCCTTCGATGCCGAAATCGAGGGACAAATCATTGGAGATAATCATGATTACGGAAAAGCTTCCAATGAAGGACAAAAACGTATTTGTGATAACGGACCAAGGGTAGATCATTCCACTGCCGGCGCGATACGTGTTTTGGAAGGTACGAAGAATGGCTGTTTATAGGTGGAGGGCACAAAGGCTTCACCGGTACAAGCCGACACCTCGGAGGCTACGCGGTACTCCTCAGCTTTCTTCTTCGCATCGGACAGACCACCGTGCTGTAAAAGGACTTGCGCAGCGGCTTGCCGTGAATGTCCCGCTCTGGTGTTGGTAGCACCGGGGCGGGATTTTTTATTTCTCCCACCGCGCGGCGAGCTTTTGCAACTCGGGCAGATAGGCGTTCTGGATTTTTGCTGCGATAACAGCGGCAGTATGGTCATCGTAGATATGCGAAGTCTGGTTGCGGGCATTCAGCATATCCAGCCAGACGCCTTCATCGTCGATCAGCTCGGCGGCGTACGCCTCACGCAGCACTTGCTTTGGGAATTGCAGGGTATTCTGCATGCCAGCGTCGAGCATATATTCCTTGAGTGCCTTCCAGCCCAGCTCAAAGGTAAATTCAAACCGCTGGATCATGCCGTCGCGGACGGTGTCGTTTCGGATGTTCTGATAGTCCGTTACCGCCTCCGCCAGTCGATGTGCAGCATTTACAAAGTTATCGCGTTTGGTTTTCATACAGTATCACTCCATCTCGGTCAATTTCAGCAAGCAGCTCGGGCGAGGTATAGTCATCGACAAACACAACGTCGTATTTCAGCAGGGTCGGCAGATCGTCCATGCCGCACCAGAACCGCGTCTGCTGCTCCTCCGGCATACCGAACACCGCAAGGTCAATATCACTGCGCGGACGGTTATCGCCGCGTGCGCGGGAGCCGAACAGGATGAGTTTGCGTGCACCGCAGTCCTTCGCAAGCTGTGCAAGAGCAGGTTTCAGGTCATTCATGCGGGATAGCTCCTTTTCTTAATATTCCCGTATCAGCACCTGCGGGATGCCGATGATATGGCAGCTTTCGAGGTCTACGCCTTCAATGCGGCAGGGCGGATACGCGGGATTGAGCGGCACAAGCTTGAGCCAGTCTTCGCCGTCCACATAGTTGATGCGTTTGATGGTCATTTCGTCATCACCGTAGCTGATCACGCCGATCTCGCCGGAGTGGTTCATGGTGGACTGACGCAGTACCAGCACGATGTCGCCGTTCTGGAACGCCGGATACATACTGTCGCCGCGCACGCGCATAGCACAGAAGTCCTCGGCTTTCCGGCCTTTGAGGTAGGCGCGCGGCACTTCGATCTTCTCGCCGGCCGCGCTCTCGTCGCTGGATACGCCGTCGTAGTGCGCCGCTACGCTGGTGATGACCGGAAATGTCACTGTGTCCTCGGTGATGGCGGGGGAGGGGAGAGTTGGTGCGGTGGGTTCGTCCCAGCCCATCAATACAGAAGGTGTAACGCCGAGAATGTCAGCCAGTTTGGCAATGCGTTCATGCCGTAACGATTTAATATTTCCACTTTCCCAACGCTGCACAGTAGCTTCGGTTACGCCGATTTTTTCGGCAATCTGTGCGAGTGTAAGTCCTAATTCTTTGCGCTTTACTTTCAAGACAGATGATATATTCCCCATAATGAGTACCTCCCTCTTATGATAAGTTAACTATATCACAGGCAAATACGTTGTGCAAGCAAAAAATGCGTTTCACGTAAAAACTTTCGCATAACGTATTTACAAAACAGCAAGAGTGGTGTATCACAAATTTACGCAAAATGAAAGATTGGAGGTGAACGACATGGCTCATATTGATGTGCCGAAGGTGCGAGGTGGGACGGCATACTTCGCTGCATTGGAAGATCTGCCGCCTGTAGATATGGATTCCACAGGCTTGCATCACACGAAATAGCTTCTTTGGCGGACGTCCCTTACTGCTGCGGCCGCGCCGTTCGATGGCAAAGCCTTCCGGACCTTCCTCCAGAAAGATTCGCTCCCATGATTTATGCCCTTTCTGTCGCTATCCCTAAAATATATATTGCAAATCAAATTGGTTAGTGATATAATTATATCATAAACAAAGGGTGGTGATTACATGCTGACAATCCATACGAGGATTCATCAATTTGGTCGAGATATGATTACGGTGATGTCTTCTCACGCTCACTGTGACAATCATATATACATTTTGGTGCCGGAGCAAAGCACATTTTTGGTCTCGCGAGATGTATGCGCTGCCTTTGGCAACAGTGACAGCAATCGTAATATCTCTGTCGTGGGCTTTGACGGACTCGCGGACGCAGTACATAACGCTTGCGGTCGCCGCATCTCAACATTGGATGACGGCGGACGCTTGCTTGCATTGGCGCTGGCGGCTGACAATGCGTCCAGCGACCATTCCCTGCGTGTTTATAAGGGCCTATCTTCCCGTCCCGAGTATTTACAGCGATTACTCGATAATTACTCCATGTTAAGACAATCCGCTGTATCCCCGGCTGACCTACGTCTTGCATCCACCACAGCATCGCCGGTTTTACGTGACAAACTGCAGGACATGGCAACATTGTACTCATCTTATGACGATATCTGCCAGCATAGCGCGTTGGATCCAGCAGAGGTTCTCGATAATATTGCCGACATCATCCGAGATACACAGTGGGCGCGTCACACGTCGTGGTTCATCACAGGCTTTTCTGATTTTTCCCATCAGCAGATGCGCCTCATCAAATTACTGATTTCGCAGGCTGACCATGTTCATGCATTTTTCAACGCGGATGGTATTGATGACACGCAGCCTGGTCGTGCGACCGCAAGTCGGACAATGCATCAGATAATCTCATTCGCGCGGGATAGTGGCATTGACTACGAAATTTGCAAGTCAGAGAGCTCTTCTGTAAGTCATCCGGCGCTGACATATTTACAATCACATCTTTGTGACAACACGCCAGTTGAGGCGAGCGGCATTTCTGATGCTCGGCAGGTTGTACGGACGTTCTGTGACCCAAGCCCATATCTGGAGTGTCAGCATATTGCCGGCACAATTCTTCGAGCTGTTCGCAACGGATACCGATTCAAAGATATCTCTATAGTTCTGCCGGACTATGATAGATACGCTCCTGTTGTAGCCTCTGTATGTCGCAGATATGATATCCCTGCGTACTTCGCGAGTCGAAAAGCTGCCGTTGCAATGCAGCCCCTGATGCACGCCATCACTGCGGCCCTAAACTGCGCGACTCGAGGCATGCAAAAAGATGATGTTCTGATTTACATTAAGTCTGGATTATCGGGGCTTTCGGCATCGGAAATCGACAAACTCGAAGAATATATCCGCGCTTGGAATATTCACGGCCGTAGCTGGTTGGTTGGCACCGAGGGATGGGCTCTACATCCGCGCGGTTACGGATACGATTTCACCGATGATGATATTGCTGCCCTCGCAGATATAAATAATATCCGCGAAAAGGCTGCCACACCACTTCTTTCTCTCCGTGAAAATCTCCAGAACAGTAAAAATGTTGCCGAGCAGGTAGAATCTCTGTATGCCTTCTTAGAAAGCATATCTTTCACGGATCGGTTGCAGAGTATTGTGGACGATATGCAAGAGCAGGGGAAAGACCAGATCGCAGCGGAATATGCGCAAATCGCAAATGTGCTGAATGAGGTCATGGAGCAGATGCATGATGTTGCTCCAGATATGGTTCGTTCGCCAGGCGAGTTTGTGAAACTGTTCAAACTGATGCTGAATAGCTATCGCGTTGCGACCATTCCAGTCAGCGTAGATCAGATTAACGTCCTCAATTTGAGTGATGCCCGTTATTTCCACGCTAAGATCCGCTATATCGCAGGTGCCGAAGAAGGCTGTTTCCCGGCTTATATCGCACCATCTGGGCTGCTTGGTGACGCAGAACTTAGCGAGTTGTCTGCTATCATGGATGTATCTCTGCCGGGCACAAACGATGACATCGCTAAACGCTCTCTGTCGGAAATCAATACTGTTGTAAGCGGCGCCTCCAAAATGCTTGTTTTCTCGTATGCAAGCGATCCAGCCGCGCCGGCTACGCCGTCCCATCTGTATACACGTGTTCAGATGATGTTCCCAGAACTCAAATCCGAACGCGGTTGTGGGCGAGATGGCATCTACGAGGCAGATCTTCTTTCTTCCGAAATGGCAGGACGTCTGATCGGTCGAGTTTATAACCGTGCAGGATATGACGATATCATTGACAGCCTTGCACTGGTCAGCAACCCCGGTTTACAGGAAGCGGCTCTTCGTGTAACCGATAAGGCGGACTGGCAGTTGCAGAACCTCTCTAAGACTTCTGTTCGTGGTCTCTTTGGTGATCGAGTCAGTTTGACATCGACTCGCTGCAACGTCTATTCTTCTTGCAGATACCATTACTTCCTTAAGTATGGCCTGCTGCTGAAAGAGCCTCCGCGCTCCAAACTGAATGAACCGTTCTTCGGCGATTTCATGCACAAGATCCTCGAAACGACCATCAAGGAAGTTGAGGCCAAGGGCGGTTTCAAAAAGGTTCCTGACGATCAGCTGCTTTCGATTGCCAACAAGCATATCGACGAGTACACTGTAACGGAAATGCATGGCATGGAACAGGCCCCCGAAAGATTCATCTTCCTGTATAAGCGTCAGGCTCGTGAAATTCTGAATTATATCATGGAAACCGAAGCGCCACGCAAACGCACGAGTGATTTCATCAGCACGGGCTTTGAGTGCCGCATCGGCGGAGAGGGAGCAGATTTCCCAGCAATCACGGTTGCAAGCGGCAAGGCAAAAGGCGTATATACCGGCATCATCGACCGCGTCGATGAATGCAATATCGACGGCAAGGATTACTTCCAGATCAGCGACTATAAATCGGGTCATTCCAAGGCCATTGATTTTGCAGATATACAAAACGGTATCGACATGCAGCCTATCCTGTATATGATGGGCGCTGCCAGCGCAAGTGAAAAGGGCGGCAACGATATCGTCTCCGCCGGCGCACTGCCGTCTGGTGCCCTGTATACCCCCGCAAAATACCCGCTCGTTGCTGCTCAAACTCGACTCTCTGATGAAAAGATCGAGAGTGAACGCGAAAAATTGCTTGTACGTCGAGGCATCCTGCTTAACGAACCTAAGGTTCTTGAAGCAACGGAACACACTGATGAAGACGGCAAACGTAAATTCCTGAATGTAAAGGTCGATAAAAACGGCATGATTACCGGCGATGTATGCTCTGCAGAACAGCTGGATATGCTGAACCGTTACAGTGTACATAAGCTGAAAAATATTCTGGAAAACATTCAGACCGGCAGCGTACAGGCAAACCCGATCTCTCGTGGCCCTGAAAGAGACTCTTGCCGTTACTGCCCGAATAAGGGCGCCTGCCACAAAGACTGCTGTGGAACGAAATTCCGCTATATTGCAAAGGTTGCAGAGCAGGACTTTTGGAATCAAATTGCAAAGGAACTCAAAACGGAAAAATAAAAGAGGTCAATTCTATGTTAAGACCAATCGTTATCCTCGCTTGTCTGACAAGCTGGTGCATCAATATGCTCCTCATGAAGATTGTTGACACGCTTCCGTCTGTCGGTATCCAGCTCTGTGTCTGCGTGGTTCTTGCTATGCTTAGCGTTTTTGGCATGATGAATGCGTGGAAACTTCAGATGTCGTCAGAGGACATGTACTATGGCGCTGTGGTTGCATCAGTAGGTGCGCTCCTGATATGTATCTGCAAAGCACTCACCCTACTCACCTTGCTGTTTGTCTAAACTATTCCCACCTCCGGCTGAAAAGCCGGGGGTTTTTATTTGTCCCGTTCGCCTAATTATATATTGCAAAATAAAATAGTTGGTGATATAATAATAATAAAGAAACAAGACAAAAGGCAGGTGCTTAGTATGGAGAAAACTTTTTCATTAACCCCTCAGCAGGAAGCGGTTGTTACAAATCGCGGGGGCAATCTTTTGGTCGCTGCCGCTGCGGGTTCCGGCAAAACCAAAGTGTTGGTAGACCGTATTATGGAGCGCATCTGCCATGAGCATCAGAATATTACGGACTTTCTGGTAATCACATATACAAAAGCGGCAGCCACTGAACTTCGTGCGAAGATAACGACCGAGTTATCCAAGCGGCTTGCGGCAAACCCAAGTGATAAGCATCTTCAGAACCAGCTGCATCTGGTGTACGGTGCACAGATTTCTACAGTTCATTCTTTCTGTGCCAATCTTCTGCGTTCGTATTCTGCAATGGCAAAGTTGGCGCCGGATTTCCGGGTTATGGAGGCTCAGGAAAGCCGCGTTATGAAAGCAGATGTTATGGAAGATCTCTTGGAACACATCTATGCAAACCTGGAGAAACATCCGAACATCAAGTCATTCATCGAAGAACTCGCTTTCGGCCGTGACGACAGAGCTGTCCCTGCCATTTTATATGGCGTTTATGACACTGTACAGAGTCACCCTTGGCGCGAGAACTGGGTCAAGCATTGCCTGTCCAGTATGGATGTCAGCCACTTTACGGACGCGGTAGAAACCCCTTGGGGCAAGTACCTTGTGGAGAACGCAAAGTCCTATATTCGCTCTCAGCTGCCGCTGGTTGAAATGGCGATTGATATCTGTAACTGTGATGAGGCTATGGCTGCCGCATATGCGGACACTCTGCAGGCGGACTACCGCAAGCTGGTCAGCATTGTCTGTGCAAAGACATGGAACGACATTGTACTTGCCAAGGATATTCCGTGGGAACGTCTGAAGCCGGTGCGTAAGACGTCGGATGTTCCGGAACTTACGAAGGAACGCATCAAGCAGCTGCGTGATAAATACAAGGGCGCCGTCAAGAATAAGCTGCAGGCGTTTGACGCTCTGTCGGAAACGGTTCTTGAAGACCTTCAGAAGACCGAGAATTCCATCAAGGGCGTATTCGAACTGGTAAAGCTTTTTACCAACAGATATGGCACTAAGAAACTGACGAATAACGTGGTTGACTTTTCCGATCTGGAACACCTTACGATCGGACTGCTCTTGGACCCGAAGACACATGAGCGTACAGAGGTTGCGGCAGATATCTGCAAGAACTACTGTGAAATCATGGTCGATGAATATCAGGACAGCAATGGCGTACAGGAAACTATCTTTGAGGCGATCAGCTCCGGCAGCAATCGTTTCATGGTTGGCGATGTAAAGCAGAGTATTTACCGTTTCCGCCTTGCAGACCCGTCTATCTTCCTGTCTCATTACAATGCATATAAGTCTTATACGGACGCAAGGGAAGGGGAGCCGCGAAAAATCCTCCTCAGCCAGAACTTCCGTTCCAGACCTGAGATTCTTGAAGCTACCAATGACGTTATGAACAGCTGCATGAGCCCCCTGGTCGGTGGCATCAATTACACAGAAGATGAAGCTCTCTCCGCCGGCCGAACAGACTTCCCGGAAGACGAAAAAATTTCGGAGAATGCTGTTGAGCTGATTGCGATCAATATGGAGGGCATTGCTCATGCAGAGGCGGAAGACGATGCCGAAGGTTCTGACATTGACAGCGTTGCTAAAATTGATATTGAAGCGCAGTATGTTGCCAAGCGGATCCAGAAGATGCTCGTTGAAGATACCATTATGGATGAAGAAACACATGAAATGCGACCGGTAACGCCGAATGATATCGTCATTCTGATGCGTTCTACAAAGAACTCTGCGCCGCATTTCGTGAAAGCATTAACTGACCTTGGTATTGCCAGCAAATCCTCTCGCAATAAATCGATTATGGATACCACAGAAATCCAGACGCTTTACGCGTACTTACAGATCATCGATAATCCGGGTCAGGATATTCCTCTGGTTTCCGTCATGGCTTCTCCGCTTGTTGGCTTTACAGCAGACGATTTAGCAGATATCCGCATAAATAGCAAGGACACATCTTGCTTCTATGAAGCGTTGGTCGCTTATACCGAAAACCCAGAACTGCCGGATAATCATAAAAGCAAAGCATTTATGCAGCAGCTCTCCAAGTTGCGCAGCATGGTCCCGTACAGCCGCCTGAGCGACCTGTTCAACGAACTTCTCTTTGTGACTGACGCAGAAGATGTGTTCGGTTCTCTTAAGAATGGCGAACAGCGCATGGCCAATGTCCGCAAATTCGCAGACATGATCACTTCCTTTGAAATGGGCGGTGCAAGAGGCCTGTTTAGTTTCCTTTGCCATATCGAGTCTTTGATCGAGCAGGGTGAGGAACTGCCGCAGGCATCGGCATGCCTGCTGGAAGATGAAGCGGTTACCCTTATGTCTGTTCATGCCAGCAAGGGTCTTGAGTTCCCGATTGTTTTCCTGTCTGATATGTCGCGTCGCTTTAACATCAGTGATGTAAAGGGAACTACACTTCTCCACCCGACGTTGGGTGTAGGCGTTCAGCTGGTTGAAAAGGATAAGGGCTATCGCCCTCCTACGATTGC
>ENA-UERY01001417-UERY01001417.1-human-gut-metagenome-genome-assembly--contig:-NODE-1417-length-14836-cov-3.406599_pt1 | contig 14836 bp, 29 predicted proteins | sample MGYA00242989_ERZ507990 | MGnify/ENA primary metagenome ERZ507990 (study PRJEB26167, sample SAMN06115529) | human gut metagenome | host: Homo sapiens | place: China:Fujian | collected 2015-08-26...
GTTTACCACTGACCGCGCAAAGAGCCGTGCAAAAACTTTTCCGGGCGTTGCAAAAGCTATGGCAGATACTTGGGGGTGAATTGGAATGATTACCTGTTGTCTCAACTGCACATCACGCTGCACAGCTTGCCACGACACTTGCGAGAAGTACAAGGCAGAGAAGAAGGACTTCGAGGAACGCAAGGCATTTGTATATGAGCTGAACCACAGCCAGAGCGTGTACCACCGCAACTACGAGGACAAGCACCGGGAACGTGGCAAGAAGCGGTATCTCGGAAGTGAATTTAGAGGTGAACGAGGATGAGAAGAAAGTATAAACCGGGCGGCTACATCATTTCACTTGATGAATTGATGAAGCAGGAGTTTGTTTACTGCGCCGGAAGATTTGTTCACAAAGGATGGTTTGGTAGCTGGCAACTGCGATATGCAAATAGCGAACTTGCTCGACTGCGTATCAGAGAAGCCAAAAAAATCGAGGACAACGCATGAACACAGGCAAGCAGTTTGAAGCAGACTTCAAGGCATCCGTGCCGTCCGATGCATGGTGTTATCGTCTGAAAGACAGTGCTGCCACCTACTACGGCGGCAACGAGAACCTGTCCTTTTCAATCGACAACATCTGCGACTTCCTTGTGTACCGATATCCGATGAACCACCTGTTTGAGCTGAAAACCATTGAAACACCCTCTATCCCTCTGGAAAAGGTGTTCGGCAAGTACGACAAGGCAAAGTGCAAATACCGCAAGGAAAAGCACATCACGGACATGGTGGATGCAATGGGGTACAGCGGTCAGACCGCCCATGTGATAGTCAATTACAGGGCGGTCAACCGCACCTTTGCAATCCCTGCCAGCAAGGTTCTAGCGTTCCGTTACAATGAGAGCCGCAAGAGCATCCCTTGGCAGTGGGCAGAGCAAGAGGGGATAGAGGTCAAAGCAAAAAGGCTGCGTGTCCATTGGCGGTATGACGTGGACGGGCTGCTAAAGAGATTGGAGAAAGAACATGGCATTGATATGTAATAGGTGTGGTGAAATGTTTACACTTGAGGAATATAACAAAATGAAGAACAAACTTGAGGTTCGGCCAATAATCGGTGGAGAAGAAGGATGGAGCGTTCTTCTTTGCCCCTCTTGCATGGCAAAGCTAAACGACTGGCTAACACCTGATGAACAGAAGCCCGACACCGAAAACAAAAACAAGTGGAACAGCATGAATGTTCAACCGCAATGCGGTGAAGCTGTCGAAATAAAGTTTGAAAACGGCGACCTTGACCTTGCATATCGCAAGTACGCAGACAAGCGTTGGTTTCAAAGTAGTGGAGAATGGGTTGCAAGCGATTCCAAAATCGTTGCATGGCGATACCTTTATTAAAAGGAGAAATAAGATGAGTAAGCGCAGAAACCGCCCCTCGTCTGGCAAACAGGCAATGTCAGCCAACCTCCGCAAAATCGCACGGCAAAACCAGCTGTATGGCTTTCGCATGGCTCTGGATGGCATCGCCGCAACATGGGGCGCACTGATTCAGAACCTTCGGTGCGATGCAGACTTGACCGATGAACAGGTGCAGAAAATCATCCGCATTGGTGACAGGTACTGGGAGATGGTCGGGCAGTTCAAGAACGAAGACATGACCCCTGACGAGTTTGCGGATTACATCACTACAAAGTCAGAACAGGTTGAAAAAGAGCTGAGGGAAAGGTGGAGCTAATGGACAAGGAACAGCTTGCAATCGCACGGTTGCAGGACGCTGCAAGGCTGTCAGAGCATCGGTACAAGAAACCGTTGATGGTCACATACTCTGGCGGCAAGGATTCGCAGGTGCTTGTAGCTCTGGCTGAGCGTGCCGGAATCAACTTTGAGGTGGTCAACAGCCACACCACAGCAGATGCGCCGGAGACGGTCTATTTCATCCGTGAGCAGTTCAAAGCGATGGAAAAACGTGGAATCAAATGCTCCATTGTTATGCCACGATACAAGGACAAGCCCGTGTCCATGTGGACGCTGATTCCTCAAAAGCTGATGCCGCCCACACGACTTGTACGGTATTGCTGTGATGTTTTGAAAGAGAACACTGGCAAAAACCGATTCATTGCAACAGGTGTGCGGTGGGATGAATCCGCTCGGAGAAAGAATAGTCGTGGCGTGATGGAGCTGATGCACAAAGACAAAGAGAAGCGCATCATCCTTATGGGCGACAATGACGAGAAGAGAAAGCTGTTTGAAACGTGCAACGTCAAAGGCAAGATGACCGTCAATCCGATTATTGACTGGTCGGATGATGATGTGTGGGATTACACGCACAGCGAACACCTGCCCATCAATCCGCTGTATTGCGAAGGGCAGAAGCGTGTTGGCTGCATTGGCTGTCCTATGGCCGGCAGGGGAGGCAGACAGCGTGAGTTTATGCGCTGGCCTGCCTACGAAAAAATGTACATATCAGCGTTTGAACGAATGCTTGATGTCAGAAAAGCAAAAGGCTTGCCGTGCGACTGGCAAACAGGAATGGACGTTTTTCGATGGTGGATGGAGGACGACAACATCAGCGGTCAGTTGAGCATGGACGATTTGATGGAGGATAACAATGTTTGAATTTGTAACCCGCTGGCTGGTCTGCTTAGTCCTGCTGGCGGTAGTAGTTCAGTCCGAACGGACAATTAAGAACATGGCGAACAGCCTGTTTGAGGAACGGCAGGCAGTGCTCGTCTGGCTGTTCGTCAACGTGTGTCTGGCCGTTTGTACGGCTGTTGTGATGGGGTGGGAATGATGAAAATTTGTGACATTGAGAGAAAAGAAATCAATTTTGGGTGTCTGGAATATGGAGATGTGTTTGAACTGAACAGCGAAATTCTCATGAAATCTAACGTGAATCTTTCGGTAAGCAAGTTGTCTGGCGGCATCAACCTGAAAAACGGCGATTTTTTGCAAATAGATGAGGATTTTCCCGTTAAGATGGTAAACGCTCATCTCCAGTTGGAGGGCTAAGCAAAATCATGGACAACGAACTTTACTGCCCGATGAAGATGACCAGCAATCCGCTTGGTCGGTGCGTCTGCGAAAAAGAGAAGTGCGCTTGGTGGCGGCATTTGGACAACTGCTGTTCCGTCTGGTGGATTGCACGGAAGCTGGACAACATCGAAACGAAGATGAAGAGGTGAGAGTGTGAAACTGGTTGATGTTGACCCAATCATTGCGGCGTGGAAAACTGTTGGCGTTGACAAAAAGAATGAAGCGAAGCCGTTTTTGGATAGCAAAAACTTAATCGTATACATACAAGGACAAATCAGAAGTAGCATTGGAGATGTGTTTTTAAATTTAGCCAACGTATTGGAAAAATCTGAGCCCGCCAATATATGGTTTGATGCCAAAAAAGTTTTACCCGAAAAAGACAAAGAAGTTCTCGTAAAAAGAGAAAAGTTCGGCATTGAAATTGCATTTTTATCTTATGACGGACTATGGCAAGAGCACGACGAGTACATTGTATTTGGAGATGTAACTCATTGGGCGTATCTTCCTGAACCGCCAAAGGAGGTTTGACACATGGCAACACCCCCGAAGCGTGGCCGTGGCAGACCGCCGCTGACCGAAGCTGAAAAGAAAAAACGTGAGAAGCGGGCACAAAAGGCGAAAGAAGAAGCCGCTGCGAAGCGTGAGAAAGAACGTGAGAAGAAAAAACAACAGATGCTTAACAAGCGGAAATCTATCCGCTCACAGGTGAGTAAAAAGGTGAAAGAACAACAAGAGTTGGCTATCGAGAAGTCAAAGATGATGAGCACAGGCGATTTGCAGTCAAGAATTGGTGACGAAGAGGATAAGAAAGTCATCGGCATGATTGCAGCCAAGTATTTTGGCGACCTTCCGAGCGTGGACATGAACAACCCCATTGAGGTACAGCAACGCCTTGACTTCTTCTTTGACGCTTGCATCGAAGCCAGAATCTCCCCTGTGGTGGAATGGATTGCACTAGTGCTTGGCATCGAATGGGTGAGCCTGAGACAGATTATGACAGGCAAACGCCGTGACGACAGCTTGCAGCAGAAGTACATCTTGAAGCTGATTCTGCAAATGCAGTCCATGTGGGCATACAACGGTATGTACGGTCAGGAGAACCCGGCAGAGTGGATTTTCCGAGCCAAGAACTACTTTGGTATGCGTGACAACGTGGAAGTCACCGTTGCACCGCCGGAACAGCCGTTGGGCGATGCCCAGAGCGCAGAACAGTTGGCTCAGAAGTACCAGACGGCTTTGCCGAAGGAGATTGAAGTGGAGTACAGAGAGGTAACGGAAGAATGAAAGAACTCATAGCTTTCTTCTTATTATCTTGGGCGGTAGCTTTTTTGATTATCAACAATTTTAACGATAAGGAGTAAAACATGAAAAAAGTAGCAACTATTATTTCTTCTGTGGCAGCATCGTTTCTTGTTGCGGCATTTCTTTTGCTGTGTTTGGAGAGAGTGCCTGTTGGGTATGTCGGAGTTGTTTATTCCGCACGAGGCGTTGAGCAGAACACCTTGTCGCAGGGCTGGAAATTCCTGTGATTATGAGACGTGGGATACGTTTTACAAGGCGGTTTGCAAGGAGATTGAAAGGAGAAAAGGCAATGGCTAATACATCCTGGCATCCGGCAAGCGAACAGCCACGAGAGCGGACGCAGCCTTTGTTACTTGCGACTAAGACGAAGTGGCGTGATAAAGATGGAAAAATGTTGCAAGGATTCTCGCCAACAGCGTACTTTCTTGGCTGTTACGCAGACGGTCAATTCTGGGACGAAATAGGCGAGAGACTGCCGGAAGACGTGACTGTGACGCATTGGATGGCGTTTCCGATGGTATAGGAGGACTTATGGAAAACAATATCATTATTACGCAAGATATGATTGCAGCGTTTACGGCGGAAATGCAGGAAGCGTACCGTAAGTAAGGCAATGACGAGGAAATTGTTCATAGCATGATGGACGGTATTATGTACGAAACCTTAGATAGGCTTGGCTTTACAGAAGGTGTGGAAATCTTTGACGAAGCACCGAAATGGTATGCGTAAGGAGCAATAAGCATGAAGAACAAAAAGTTTGGCATCATCATTATGGACTTGAGCCTTTTTGACTTCGGGCCGAAGCCACCTTGTGGATACATTAAGGCGAAGCATATCCGCCCAGCGTACGGCAAAGGCACAAGGCCTGTCAAGGCACATAAGCGAATCACGAGAACAAGAGAGGGATTTAGAAAATGACAGAACTCAAGAGATGCCCGTTCTGCGGTGGGAAAGTTGCCATTGCCGAAGCAGGCGACTATTTGACAAGCTGGATGTCTATAACAAGAGGAAACGGAAAGAATGGATGCAAGTGGCGGGTATTCATGGAAAGCAAGCTATACAGCTCTGATTGTTCCGAAGCTGATAAAGAAAAGGTTAAAAAAGACCATATCGAAGCATGGAACAAACGCTACAAAGAGGCTTGAATATGGAGCAGGAACACAAGCCGAGAACATCAATGATTCTTCTGTTGGAACACGTCCATGCGATGGATGAGTTGACAGACGAGGAATTTGGAGCATTCATCCGCAACTACGCACAGTATGTTGAGACTGGACTTGAGCCAGCATACGACAACGATCGTGCTATGCGGATGCTCTGGAAGGTTGTTAAGGCGTTCGATGATATGAATGCACAGAAAAGACAGGAGCGAATTGAGAAAAACAGACGGAGTGCAAATAAGCGTTGGAACGATGAAAAATGCAAGTGCATACAAACGCATACAAATGATGCAAACGCATACACTGGTATGCAAAATATGCAAATGGATGCAAACGATGCCTTATCTGTATCTGATTCTGTATCTGAATCTGATAAAAAAGAAAAATGTGAAAAGAAAAATACCAACGAAGTCAAACGCTTCAAGGCACCAACTATCGAGCAAGCCAAAGCCTACTTTGCCGAAAAAGGCTATACGGAGCTGGAAGCAGAGCGGTTTGTTGACCACTTCACGGCAAATGGCTGGAAGGTCGGAAAATCGCCCATGAAGGACTGGAAAGCTGCTGCACGGAACTGGATGCGAAACGTGAAGGACTGGAACGGTGGCTATCAGCAGACGATGGCTGAATTGCCTGACGAGGGAGACTTTCTGCGGTGAATATTAAAAATCAGACCCAATACGTCCTGCTGGGAGCAGTCCTCACGTTCTCGGAATACGCCGATGTGCTGCAAGACCTTAAAATCGACGATTTTTGCCCAGAACTGCGTGATACATTCGCTGCCATTCGTGGTTATTGGGAACACAACGACAAATGGAACCCAGTAGAAGTCATGGGGCGGTACGATAACTGCAAGAAAGCAATGGGTGAATGTCTGGATGCCTTCGGCGCAGAGTTCATCCGAAACGTCACCCATGATATGATGCTTGGATGGGCTGGAATCGTCAAGGAACAGGCAGCGTTGTCCAGAGCCAGAGAGATTGCGTTCAAAATCGTTGATGGCTCGACCAAATACGCAGACCTGACAGGCATCTATGAGCAGCTAGGTGAAGCTATCAACCTGCACAGCGAGAGAAGCGATTTCATCCCGATGTGTGACGGCATAGACAATTACATCCGCAAGCTGGATGATAAGCCGGAGTATATCAGCACAGGGCTTAAAGTGCTGGACAACAACTTGCATCTTGTGCCGGGCAACTTCGTTGTGATCGGTGGCAGACCGTCTGCCGGTAAGACCGCTCTGTCTCTGCAACTTGCCTGTGAAATAGCCAAGAACGGACGCAAGGTGGCGTATTTCAGCTTAGAGACAGACCCTGATACCCTCTACGCTCGTATTATCGCAAACCAGCTAGGCGTACCACTTCACACGGTCAAAAACAAGACCGTCAGCATTGACGAGCTTGACCGACTGGCAGCCATCAAGAAATATCCGCTGTACGTCCGCTCCGCTGCCGGTAAGGGCGTTGGATGGATTAGAACGCAGTCCATCAGGATGCAGGCAAAAGTGGTATTCATCGACTATTTGCAGCTTATCCATCAAGCCGGAGCGAAAGACCGATACAGTGCCGTAACGGAAATCAGCATGGCGCTGCATGAGTTCGCACAGTCCACAGGAACGCTGGTGGTAGCTCTTGCGCAGCTCAATCGAGAGACAGCAAGAACAGGCATTCCACCGACTGCCGCAGACTTGCGAGAGAGCGGACAGATTGAACAGGACGCAGATGCAATCATTCTGCTGGCACAGAACGTGACCACAAAAAAGCGACCGGAGCAGCATTATCATTTTGCGCTTGAAAAGAACAAAGAGGGCAACGTAGGGTCACTGGACATCACGTTTCAGATGGAAACTCAGCAGTTCAAAGAATGCGTGTGGATGTGAGGTGATAACTTGTGGCAGAAAATATAGGATATTTACAATCTGACAGTTCAAAAACCGGAGATGAACAGTATACTCCAAGCTATGCCGTAAGACCTCTTTTGGAATTTATTCCGAACGACAAAATTATTTGGTGCCCGTTTGACAAAGAATGGTCTGCGTTTGTCAGTGTTTTGGAAAACAATGGGAATAAAGTGATTTATAGCCATATTGACTATGGGCAGAACTTTTTTGATTACGAACCTCAAAAATGGGACATTCTTGTTTCAAATCCGCCGTTTAGCAAAAAAGACGCTGTTCTTCGTAGAGCATACGAGTTAAATAAACCATTTGCATTACTTCTTCCGGCAAATAGCATTCAAGGGAAAACAAGATTTGAGATTTTCAAAAATGACGTTCAAATGCTTTGTTTCGACCAGAGAATAGATTTTATGAATCCAAAACACATGGATAGCCCAGTAAAAGGAACTCCTTTTGGGAGTGCATACTTTTGCCGTGGTTTGCTTCCAACTAGGCTTGAATTGCGCAGATTGGACAAAAAAGCGTATAACATCGTTTCTGCGCTCCAATCGACACAGTAGAATAGGTAAGAAAAACAAATAACAGGTTCGGGGCGATAAAGTTATCGTCTGAACCCCATAAATATTTTTCACTACACAAAATACAGGAGGAAAAGACTATGGTTCCAAACATGGCCGCTGTTCATATAATCGTTGCCAATGCACACAGACGGCACGAGAAAGAACGCAAGGAGCGAGAAAAACGTGAAAAACTTGAAAGGGAAGAACGGCTGATTTGTCGAAAAACGATTCCATGCTGGGCTTGCTACGATGAATTTCCCGAATCATGTCCCAAGAAGAAAATCAATCAAAAATAACGCAAAGGAGAAAACAACTATGGCACTTACCAACATCGAGCGTGAAACTATCATCACCTTCAACGCAGCGGAGGATACCGCAGAGGTCTACACAGCAGACCCGGTTTACATTCGCAAGCTGGACAAGCTCTGTGAGCAGTTCCCCGATACATACAAGTTTATGGCGGAGCTGTCTGCCAAGCGGTGCAAGGAATCCAAGACCTATTCGATGCCGAAACGTCTTGTGAAGTTCCGGTCGCCTGTCACTCGTGAGATCAGCGAAGAGCAGCGTGAAGCACTGGCAAAGCGTTTGCGTAAGGCAAGAGAAGCCAAGAATATCTAATCTTAGCTCGTGCGGCTACAAAACTACTGTATCAGAAAGCATGGAATGGTGTCAGGTGGTAAAACTACCCTCTGTGACTATTCCGTGCTTTTTTCTCTTGTTATTTATCAGGAGAAAACGGCAAGGTCTGGATTTTAGAAAGAATTGTCTAATCACAGGGAAGATTGAGACGAAAGCGAAGAATGACTGCGACTATCGGAAAAATGCGTTTGAATGCAAATGAATGCACTTGTATGCGTTCGCATCCAATCTTCCCCCCTTTCTTCCCCCCCTTTTCCCCCTCCCCCCCCCTTCCCCCCCTCCTCCCCCCCCCTCCCCCCTCAAACAAATAAATTGTTTGAGACCCCCACGTCAAAATGGCGCGACAACCAGAAATGACAACCGGATGCTTTGCAAAGGTTCTTTCCCCCTACAACCCTCTATCTCCAAAAGCTATACCGTTAGCCAGCAGATCAGACCGTGACCAATATCTACCGTCAGGCTCTTTTGGCTGAATAAAGGCAGACCGTCCATCTGACCTCTACGTTACGTCACCCTCTATCGTCCGGCGCACCGCGCCGACCGGGTGACCTCCAACGGCAACGGCATCTAGCCTGTAAAGGGCAGCAGCATCTGACCTGCCACCATCTACGACTATTTCACATGGAGAATTGGCTCCATTTTGCGGACAGTTGAATATGTACAAATGTTGCATTGACTATTCCTAGCATAATGCTATGGATTGGACGTAATACCATAGTTCATTGCTAGGAATTAAATCGAGTACGAACAGACCGAATTTGATGATACGACTATTTTAGCAGAATAATCCCTAGATAGTTACTAGGATATATAAACTTATATTATAATAAGTACGATTGGTATACGAATTTGGTATGGCTAGTGAGTGAATAAATGAGTGAATATATGCAATGGATTATGAATTTTATGTGGTCTGATGACTTAGCGACTATCGCACCTCTCTTTCTCTAAAAGACGAACGACTATTTTACACAAAAAATACACGACTATTTGACGATAGCTCGCAAGAAAACGCTACGAATATTACTCTGCGACTATCAGCGGGCAACTCGTTACTATACTATATATGGGACTTTCAAACGGCGGTTGTCTGACGATTTTACGACTATTCCACGACTATTCCAGCCGGAACGCTGCGACTATTGCTGACCTCTATTGGCTATCGGGCGAAAGCCCGAAAAGGGATGCGGCGGTAGCCGTCAATGGTTCCGCGCCGCCCGCCGCGCCCCTGCTACTTGACTGCCCCGCCGGGTGGAGGGCGCCAGGCTGACCCAGTGCCAAATCGCAAGCCGCCGGGCTGACCTTGTACAGGTGGAGACGCTGCACCCCTCAGAAGGTGCACCGGGTCTGTACTGCTGACAGTGTGTCAGCGCTTGCCAGCAATCCGCAGACGGTAGGAGCAGACCGCCGCCAGGCTGGCATGGTCTGCGCTATGTTGCACCGCCGGGCATGGATCCACGACACGGGCGCACAGCTGCACCCTTATATACCTTATTATAATAGGGGGCGACCCTGCCCTGTACAGTGTCCGGTGTTGCGGCGGTATCTGGTATCGGTGCAGGTGCTGCGCTTGAGGGTATGCCCTCCAGCGTGGCGCAGTTGGCGTATAGGCGGCTTGTTTGGCGGCTGTATTGTGTGCGCTGGAATGGGTCAAATTAACGGAAATGCCGCTGTAAAGCTCTATAAACGGTTTTGGTGTTTTGGACGTATAATTTGCATGGACGGCAGAAAGGCCGCTGTAAGGGCTTGTGTGTGTGTTTTATACGCCGCCAGACAAAAAGAAAAGCCCTGCACCCCTCAGCAGGTGCAAGGCAAAAGAAAAACCCCGCCGGTTTGGGGCGAGGTAGTAATTATTTATTTTTTTCTTCAAGATTTGCAAGGGCGGCGCAAAGCTCTTGCGTTTCCTCTTCTGTCAAGTCGTATTCTGTGCGGAGCTGGTCAGCGTCTGCGCTTCTCCATCCTCCATCATACAGAGCGGCTGCACTGCTAGAAACGTCTTTCAACATGATTTTTTCCTCTTTCCAGGGCTTTTGCCCTTTTTTTGTAGTATATCATATTGCAAGCCCTATTAACAGGACTTGCAAAAAGTTTTTTGCCCTTTTGGGCTGGGGAAAGGCGGGACTTGATCTAATATCGTGTCAGCGCTGATTGCACCAAACATTATAATCTGCTGCCGCCATGATGGTATAACCGCCGCAAACCTTGACAACAACCTCCGCGCCGGTTGCGGCCTTGTGTGCATAGTATCGGGTGGTATACAGTCCGGTCATTGCATTATATCCCTTGTTGGTCATAATATAGCCCTCCTCACTTTGACGCCTTAAACAAGGCGCTGAAAAACCAGAAAACAAACAGAACACAAGATAATATCACTTGTCACGCCCCCTTATACCACGCTAAACCGCTTGTACGTGGTGCGCTTGCTGCACTCGGCATAAATATCCGGGTGCGCGGCCTGCAAAAGCTTGCTATCAAGGCGGACGCTCTGCACGTCCTTATAGATAGCCTTTGCCGCGCCTTGCGCCATTTCCGGAGCGCCTTGCATCATGCAGATAATATCTGCCTTGATTGCTTCGTTCATCGCTTCCAGCTCTTCCAACAGTCGCTTGTTTTCGCGGTACTCGTTTACCTTTTCTTCGAACAACGTCATTTTTTAGCCCTCCTTAGCTATTGAGAAATGCGATCATAACTAACGCCCCGCTGACCATGCCGCCCACATACCAGAGGGCAGCCCACTGGGTTGCATCAAGCATTATACTCTACCTCCTCTTTGTAGTAGCTCTCAAGGTTGACCGCCACAGTATAGCGGCATTGGACGTTAAATAAGCGGCTCCACTGGCCGTCGCTGCCAAACTCTTTATTGTACAGCTTTGCTCCCTTAGTAGCTACGTTATACCAGAGGTCAACGGCTTTATCTGCGTCATAGGTTCCACGCTGGTACTTTTTGCGCAGGTTGTTAATACTGGGCGTTATCATTTGGCGGTACAAGCCGCCGTTGTTGGTGGTGTACAATTCAAGCTCTCTGCTCTCATCTGTTTCGTGGTAGGTCATGCTAGAGGTTCTTTTCATGGTTTTGTCCTCCTGTTTTGTGGTGGTGTGGTGGTGTACATCCTCTGTACATTTACTATTATACATGATTAAACGTACAAGTCAATAGTATATTCAAGATTAAACGTACAAGCATATAAAAACGTTGCATATGCAACATACAAGCACTGCACACCCCAGCACTTGCCTCCGTTTCGATCGTCCCCGCACGGCCTGCCCTGCTGCCTGTGCTGTGCAGTCTGTCCGGGTGCGCTGGGGCTGTGGTCTCCACCGGCGGGGTATATAGCCGCCGCCCAGCCCCGCCCGGTCAGTCCCGTCACCACCGAAAAAATAAAAAAGGCTCAAAAAATCACCCCACCCCCATTGTCAATCTCAAAAATTCCGCCGCAAAAACAAAAAGACCCCTACAAAGGGTCTGCGTTCTGTGCTATACTTGCCTTACAAGCCTTGAAAGGGAGGAATCTACAATGGCTAAAAATAAAATGACAACATGTAAGCACTGTGGCGCAGAGATTGCCGCAAGTGCAAAGGTCTGCCCTCAGTGTGGCGGTAAGAATAAACCGCCCATCTACAAACGCTGGTGGTTCATCGCTATTATCGTACTGATTGTTCTGTCTGCCATTGGCGGCTCTGGTAGTAGCTCTGACGGCTCTGCAAGCAGCAGTAAATCAACATCTAAGGCAAGCACATCCACTGCTTCTTCCGTTGCATCTGTTGTACCTGAAATTAGTGAGGATGATTACAAGGCAGAGTGCCAGACTGTGGACTATAAGGAATTGTGCCGCTATCCTGAAAAGTATGAAGGGACTAAGATTGTAGTCAAGGTAAAGGTCTCGCAGATTATTGACGCAAACTTCTCCGGCAGCGAGAAAGCATGGAGAACTTACACGGACAATAGCGGATATGGCTTCTATGCTGATGACGAGTATTATATGCTGGATAAGCGTGGCGGCGATGCTGTAAAGATTCTGGACGATGATATTATCACCGTCTATGGTGAGTTCACCGGGCTTGAAAAAATCACCAGAGCATTGACTAGCACTACTGATGAGCTGCCACGAGTTGAAGTCAAGTACGCAGACCTTGTAGAGGAATAATCGCATAACATAAAAAACCAGTGGCTAGATGTTCTCTAACCACTGGCTTTTCTTATAGGCTGTTTACTTTACAATTTCAGAGTGGTAGGGATGATACTCAACATTAGGCAGGGGAATCCAATACTTTACATCGTGCATGATGCACTTGTTGTCCCGGAGCAGAACAGGCTCGATCTCGCCGTTCTCGTCCGGTTCAAAGGAAAGCTGACCGCTATCGACAACCTTTCCGTCACAAGCGATAACAGGCTCGTGGACGCACTCGCCGTAGTCAACGGTGCGCCAGAGTTTCAGCATGGTCTCGAAAGCGTAGTTGAGGTATTCCTTCATATCCTGAATCTTATCTGCGGTAAGCATAGTTGTTCTCCTTTCACATGGGCATCTGGGTCTGACCGTTCGTGACCTGAACCAACATAACGGAGTTTGCACACGGTCTCCACTTCTTGATGTACTCGACAGCTTCATCAAACCGCTTCTTCGGCACGTTGTTTCGACTGTTCACGTTGAACCAGTCCTGAATGTCCCGGTTGCATTCCATAAACAGCTTCTGAGAGACGCTACGGCTCTTGTAGGCCGGGCTGTCCATGCCGCCAAGAGCGTTGATGACCACCGTGTTCACGACACGCTTCAACACACGCTGCTGGTTGTAGTCGATGGTCATAGTATTCTCAAGAGCGGAAATACGTTGCTCCTGTTTCATGGTGCGCTGGTCAATCACAAGGATTGCTTGCAGTTCCTTAGAAAGCCCTGCGAACTGGTTGGCTGACACATTCTTCTCAAGGTCAATCAGCTTTTGACGAATCTCCATGCCCTGCGGTGTCCGCTGAATCATCGCAATGTGCTTTGCCATGTCAAGGCTAAGAACATGGTCTGCGCTAGGACGGCCACCAAGAGGGTTTTGCTCATTTTTGAGCAAAACTGAAAAGTCCGTTCCTTCGACAAAACCAATGTCAATCATGCGCTTAATCCAGTCTTTGTATGCGGTCTTGATTTTGAGCCGCTCGTGCAGTTCTCGACCCAGCACAACCTTTTCGCCAGTGTCGGTATCATACACAGGGATAACATCTTCGGAGAAGATACGGATGTTTTCAAGGCTATTATTCATAAAATTTTATCCTTATGTCTTGCGAGAGCAAGCCATCTTTGGTATAATAACCAAAAGAGGGTCTATACTCTCTGAGTGTTTCATAAGACGTTCGCTGTGGTCGGCAAACTTTAGCGAGCGTCTTATTCTTTTTCATCGGTCTCCGGGATGGGATGCACCTCAAAGAACGTGTCACGGATGGCTGCGGCTTGTGCAACCTTGTGTTCGGTGCAATAGGCTTTCAGCCATTGGAACTGCCGTTCGGTCAGCGCAACAGTGAACGTATGATTGTGGCGTTCAAGATAAGGACTGTACATAAACTCACCTCCCTTCATGTAGGTGCAACCAGTATATGCAATATGTTGTGGTTTGTCAATTACGCAAACGCTTAATGTAGTACTGGTATCTGTACAAAATCCAAAAGTTTATAGACTTGCACAAAATTTAACTGTTGTTTTTGGCTGCTCCGGCTTCGTACCCTGCCCGGTAGTTCAGTTCGGACAGCTTGCCCAGCGCTTCTGCGTAATCCCTGTCCTCGCTGGTCGGCTCTTTGCCGTGTGCGAGGGTTTTCAGAAATTCTTCGGTTGTCGTGGGAAAGTTCATGTTTTTTGCTCCTTTCTATTGCAGAAGCGGTCTGCTTCTGCTATAATAATTGACAGAAACCGAGACTGCGCCCTTGGTTGCGCAGCTTCTGTTTTGTGGTGGAATAGGTCGTCAGTGCTACTTTGGTCGGTATACTGACGGCCTATTTTTTATGCCACAAAGGATAAATCTACCGTTGTTGGCTGATTCATCGTGTGTTCTGCTGTCTTAGATTATAGACGCTTTGTATATAGTTGTCAACAGCCCAATTTGTATAATTTGCATCAGATATTTCTGATTTTTACTCATTCTAACGTAAATTTACGTTATTTGATAGTACTTTCGTAAACGGATTAGTTTACCCTAGTTATAGTAACTTGAAAATTATTTTTCGATAATTCGTAAGGCTACTATTCAAGTATACAGTTTGTAAAGCAACGAAAAAGTTTACAGCCCTTTGACCACCC
>ENA-UERY01001419-UERY01001419.1-human-gut-metagenome-genome-assembly--contig:-NODE-1419-length-14820-cov-165.647629_pt1 | contig 14820 bp, 9 predicted proteins | sample MGYA00242989_ERZ507990 | MGnify/ENA primary metagenome ERZ507990 (study PRJEB26167, sample SAMN06115529) | human gut metagenome | host: Homo sapiens | place: China:Fujian | collected 2015-08-26...
AGTAATTGGGCTAACAAGAATTCAAGTAGGAGAAAGAATATAAACTTAAAAAATAGAGATATGAGAAATTTTACTTTTAAACGACAACTTTTGTTTGTCATGTTTATGTTATTGGGTTGTCTTTCAATCCAAGCAGCTGATGATGACTTGATTACCAAGCAAATCACAATCAAGCTGGATGAGGCTGGTACTTTACCGAATAAGATAGGGAGTACTAAGAAATACCAAATTACTAATCTTAAGATTATTGGTGAGATAAATGGTACGGATTTGCGAATGATTCGTGAAATGGCTGGTTGTGATTATAATTGTGAAAAAACCGGCGGAAAACTATCTATGTTAGATTTGTCTGATACTAAAATTGTAAAAGGTGGATTACCATATATTAAGTACCTTGGTGGCGTGTATACCTCTAATGATAAGTTGGGCTATGCAGCTTTTAGTGATTGCAGTGGTTTGACTAGCTTGACCATCCCTTCCAGTGTTACTTCGATAGGTGAAAATGCTTTTGATGGTTGCAGTGGTTTGACTAGCTTGACCATTCCTTCCAGTGTTACTTCGATAGGTGAAGATGCTTTTTATGGTTGCAGTGGTTTGACTAGCTTGACCATCCCTTCCAGTGTTACTTCGATAGGTGAAAATGCTTTTGATGGTTGCAGTGGTTTGACTAGCTTGACCATCCCTTCCAGTGTTACTTCGATAGGTGAATCAGCTTTTAGTGGTTGCAGTGGTTTGACTAGCTTGACCATCCCTTCCAGTGTTACTTCGATAGGTGAATCAGTTTTTTTTGGTTGCAGTGGTTTGACTAGCTTTACCATCCCTTCCAGTGTTACTTCGATAGGCTGGGGTGCTTTTTGTGGTTGCAGTGGCTTAACTTCTATTTATGTATATACAGAAAAACTACCAAATATGGGAAGTGACGTTTTTGCTGGCTGTGATGCAAAAAAATGTACAGTTTATGTGCCAAAAGGAACTTATGATGATTATTGGCTTTCTGAATTTGGTTATTTTGAGAACATCGTAGAGTTTGACCCAACAGGCATCAATAATGTAATCACCTCAAATGACGCCAAGGAACTCTCTCGCTATTCCCTAAATGGTCAGCGATTGTCTGCTCCTAGCAAGGGCTTGAACATCGTGAAGTATAGCGATGGTAGTGTGAAGAAGGTTGTTGTTCAATAATTTTCAACAATCAGTATACTCTATTTTTTCTAAATTGCGATATTATGGAAATGGATTATAAATGGCTTAGTGAGGAAGTCTTGGCAGTTGACAACCTTGCTCCTGCAAATATCATTACGGCTTCAACATATACTTTTGGAATGCTTTATGCAAAGGCAATTTTGAGGTTGTTGTCGCTTTTGGGAGCAAAAGAAGGGGCAAAACATAAGGAGGGTTTTGTTAGAGCGGAGTATTACTTGAATCCAAAGTATAAACATGCTATAGATTATCACTTGAAGTATCTTGTCCGTATCGGCTATTTTAAATATGAGGGAATCGTGGAAATGCCAGATTTCTATGAGTGTTGTTATTATAATGGCAATACATACACATTCTATGTCGATTATAGTGATGATAACCCTGACCCGAAAGGAAGTTCAAGTGATATTTCTTTCAGTGTTATCTTATTTTGGGAGCAATTATACAACTGCCTTTGTCGGGAATTTGAGGAAGTAAGGCGTATGAGGTAAAGTTATACCAAGAGATTAGTCTGATAAAATATGTCGGACTATAGATGAATCTAAGATTCGCAGATGAATATTTTTAATAACTTAAAAATTAAAATGATGATAGGACAAATTCTTCTAGCATTAGTTTTAATGGTATGTGTCAGAGTACACATATTTATTAAGCATTAAAAGCATTCTTTGCTATTTGCTACGGCAAATAAAAATGTTTTAGATATTGATGTGGTTTTCTGCATCTCATCGATTAGGCAACTATGGCAGTACTTGCCTTCTTAAAGATTTCTGCTATAGGGCACGAGCAATCGTGCCCTTTTTATGTTTCTAAAGAGTTAAATTGATGAAAAAGTTTGGCGTTATCAAGTAAAAAGTGTACTTTTGCTGCAAAAATATGTGTCTTGACACGAAAATTTTCAGCGAAATGATGTATTTTGAGCGCAAGGAATATCTAGATAAGCTCATCTCTGCCGAAGGCAATGGGATGATAAAGATTATCACTGGCATCCGCCGATGTGGTAAATCTTTTCTTCTTTTCAACATCTTTTGCAAGCATTTGCTTGAAAGAGGTGTTTCGGAAGACCATATCATACAAGTAAATCTTGAAGACCGTAGAAACAAGAAACTCCGTGACCCGGATGCTCTCTTAGAGTATATTGATGCTCAGATGGTTGACAAGGAGAAGTATTACATTCTTCTTGATGAGGTTCAGATGGTAAAGGAGTTTGAGGATGTGCTCAATTCTTATCTCCATGTAGAGAATGCTGAGGTGTACGTAACTGGTTCCAATGCCCGGTTCTTGTCAAAGGATGTAATCACAGAGTTCAGAGGGCGAGGATGGGAAATCCGAATTCATCCATTGAGCTTTTCTGAATACTTCGAGGTTGTAGGAGGAGAGATGCAACAAGCATTGGAAACCTATTATCTTTATGGTGGATTGCCTGCTGTGGTGCAGATGGAAAGCCCAGAAGCAAAGCAAAACTATCTTCGAGAGATTTATGAGACTGTTTATCTGAAAGATGTATTGGACCGAAATCGCTTGAAGAATCCAGAGGGAATGAAAGAGCTGGTACGTCTCCTTGCATCTACGATAGGTTCTTGTACCAATGTCTTGAAAATCTCCAATACGTTTAAGTCGGCTGGTGGAGTAGAGATAAGTGGCAATACTATCAGTAAGTATTTGGAATACCTGCAGGATTCCTTTGTCATCAGCGAGGCTTTGCGCTATGATGTGAAAGGTCGCAAGTACATAGGTGCTGGTACCAAGTATTACTTCGAGGACTTAGGTATTCGAAATGCCGTGCTTGATTTCCGACAGATAGAATACACTCATATTATGGAGAATGTTATCTATAACGAGCTTCGCAAACAAGGCTATGGTGTGGATGTCGGTGTAGTGGAGAGCTTCAGGCGGGATGAGAATGGCAAGCTGCAGCGTAGGAATCTTGAGATTGATTTCGTGGTGAACCGTCATGATGAACGTCTCTATATCCAGTCGGCTTACGCCTTGCCTGATAAGGAGAAGGTAGATCAGGAGCAGGCTTCTCTTTTGAATGTAAACGATGGCTTCCGCAAACTGATTATCGTAGGGGATAGATATCGTTCGGGTTATAATGAAGAAGGCATTCTGATGATGAGCCTCTCCGATTTCCTCTTGGGGAAAGAAAATAAGAGCTAGATTGTCTTGAAGAAATATCAAGGGCGGAAGAACAACTGGGGTTAACAGAGTTAACAGTTAACAGTTGTTTTTCCGCTCTTTCTTTTGTTTCTGAGTAGTTCGTTTATAGGCTTTCTATTCCTTCCTTAATATCAAAAATGTGCAAGTTTGCCACTTTTTGATATGAGAAATGTGCAAGTTTGCCGAAAAATCATATTAATGGGAATTTTCAACTATCGCCTTTAACTCTTCCAGGTTATCCGCTACTTCTATCACATCTCGCCAATCACCACGAATCATGCTTTTCTCTGCCATATCGTCCAAAAGGGCGATGGTGGAGTTCCAGAAGCCTTTCATGTTGTAGAGAATCACCATCTTGTGATGGTAGCCGATGGTGTGGGCAGCAGCGATGGTGAAGATTTCATCCAGGGTGCCGACGCCGCCAGGAAGGGCTACGAAGATGTCGCTCTGGGCAAGCATCAGGTCCTTGCGGTCGCTGAGATTATCACACGGAATCTCGATGTCGAGGTCAGGGAAGGTTCTGCCGCCTCGCTCTACAAGCGTAGGTACTACACCGATGGTTCTGCCGCCATTCGCCTTCACTGCCTTGCCGATGCAATCCATCAGACCGGAGTTGCAGCCGCCGAAAACCAGGTCGTGGCCGTTCTCAGCCATCCACTTTCCCATCTCTTCAGTCAATGTGAAGAAGTCGGGGTCGATATTCTTATTTGCTGAACAAAAAACTGCTATTTTCATATTGCTTTATCTTCTATTTGATGATGTTTTATCTGTTATTTATAAATGTTTTAGGCAAAGGTACGCAAAAATATCGAGATTATTGGGCTCTTTTTGCGGATAATTTCTTAATTTTGCAAACAATAACTAATCTTATAAACAGGAAGAAAGATTTCTAACAAAACAAGACAAGAGAATGAAAAGGATTATCACATATAGTATCATCGCATTGTTGCAGGCGTCTGTGGCGCTTGCTCAGACCTCAGTATCGCTTGCACAAACCCCTTCGAAGCCGAAGCTTCAGAAGCGGGAGAAGTATGAATGGCAGGGAGAGATTCCTACCTATGTAGAAACGCTGAAGAAGGAACTGACCTATCCGATGGCTTGGGGAAACAGTCCGATCAGAAACTTCAAGAAGTGGAAAAAAGCGGCAAGGGCGAAGGTGTTTGAATGCATGATGACACCTCCGAAAGCGGCTGCGGCTTGGAATATGGAAGTATTGGGCGAGGAACAGAGAGACGGATATAAGGCGCAGAAAATCGCCTTTAATATCAACGCCTATTCCCGTATTACGGCTTATCTCCTGATTCCGGATGGCAAGGGACCGTTCCCAACAGTCAATGCGCTTCATGATCATGGTGCCCATCTCTTTATCGGAAAGGAGAAGATGATTCGTCCTTTCTTTACTCCGGAAGAAAAAGATTCCCCTACGAAGCAGGCACTCTGTCAGGAGATCTTGGATGATGCGGATGCGTGGGCAAAGCAACTTTACGATAATCAGTACGTGGGCGATTATCTGGCGAAACATGGTTACGTAGTCTTTTCGGCAGACGCTCCGATGTGGGGAGAACGAGGCCGAAAGGAGGGCGTGGATAGAAACAAATACGACCTGATAGCCGGCAACATGATGATGTTGGGTAGAGACCTCTCTGCCTTCATGACTTACGATGATATTTCCAGCACCGAGTTCCTGGCTTCGCTGCCGATGGTGGATGCGAAGCGTATCGGGTGCGTGGGGTGTTCGATGGGAGCCTATCGTTCGTGGATGCTCTCTGCATTATCGGATAGAATCAAGGCGGGTGCTTCCATCTGCTGGATGATTACCACCGATGCGCAGCTTACCCGGAGATTCGGAAGAAAGGAGAATGGCGGCTTTGCGAATTGCATTCCGGGTCTTCGCCAGTATCTCGACTATCCTCACATCGCCTCTCTCGCCTGTCCGAAACCGATGCTCTTCATCAATGGAACAAAAGACAAGCTCTTTCCCGTGCCTGGTGTAAAAGATGCTTTCGCCGAAATGCACAAGGTTTGGAAGAGTCAGGGAGCAGATAATCTGCTGGATACGGAGCTTTGGGAAATCCCTCATTCCTGCGGACTGAAGGCACAGGAGAAAATGCTGGAGTTTCTGGATAAGAATCTGAAATAAGAAGATAAATAAAGAGCGGAAGAACAGCTGGGGTTAACAGAGTTAACAGTTAACAGCTGATTTTCCGCTCTTTCTTCTATAAATTTGTAAAAGTCTACTACGCTAACCCCCTAAAAAATGGAGTTAGCGTAGTGAACTTTTTGGGTATGCTGAATACATCTTTACCACAACTCCTTAGGAGATAGGTCTTTATCCTTTCTGCCCATCAAGTAGTAATCGGCAAGGAACTGGAGGTTTGCCTGCGTAATCTTCAAGCCTTCTTCCTTTACATACTGGCTCGTAAAGATGTTTGCGTCAGGAATCAGGTTGTTTTCTATCAGTTTGCAGACAATTTCGTAAGGGAATGGGAGACCATTGCCGCTGATAATGCCAAAGCTGTCGGTCTCTGCACGCTCCTGTACATAGTATGGGTTCTCAGGCGATGCGATGCAATGAGCCAGACCGAAACTGATGTTGATGCCTGTGTATGGACTTCCGCTTAAGATGATGCCTTTCTCGTATTTCTGAGGGAATCGGATGTCCTTTGGCAACTCGAATTCAATCTCCTTGAGGAATTCCTTCAGCGTCTTCACATCTTCCAGGAAGATGAACTTGTCTTCGTATCCCTTCGCCTTGAGCAGATTGTAGTCGTGAATCGCCTTCTCATGATCCACCTTTTCATATTGCTCAGTAGCCTTCTTTCTGAACTCCTCATCCTCCCAGAGCTTGTGGGTAGGCATGTTCCTGCAAATCTTGCAGAGCCATTCGTAAGAAGTGAGCGCCAGGAGATTGTTTCTGCCGACGATGGTCATTTCCATCTGCACAGAATAAGCGAGCGGTTCGGTGAGACCCTGAGGCGAGTTTGCCATCTGCTGGAGGGTAAACTGCAGGCGCTTCTGGTTGCCTACGTTGAAATAGCAACCATAATGGAACCACGCCAGGGTGTCGCGACGGTGAATCTCATCCAACTCCTTGTTCTTCTCGATGTCCTCTTCGGTCGTTTCAGCGTTGCCCTCTATCTCAGGCATTTCGCTGAGATAAGTCAGAAGACGCTCGTTTTCCGGAGCCGTTTCATACTCTCTGTCGAGAATGTTGTAGGCAAGTTTGGCAGCCAGTTCCAGGGTTCCGAAGAGGAAAGGAACGGCTTCCTGTACGAAACTGCTCTGCTGGTAATGGTGCCAGAGCAGGAACTTGACATCAGCGATGTTGATTTCCTCAGGGTCGTAAGCCGGGTCATCTTCGTTGAGCGTACTCTTGATGAATTCGCTTTCTTTCTCATAGAAAGGAATGTAGGTGCCGTAGCGCTGCTTGCATTCTTCCGTGAAAGTTTTCCAGATGCCTGTGCCCGAAATCACATCTTCGAAATAACCGGCAATGCTGAGTGCCAGCTGCTTGGCTTCATCCATATTCTTGAAGTTATGGGTGTAGCACGCCTCGTCAAGAGCGTGGTATATTTCGTTGGCGAGTTCTGTATAATACAGATCTGTTTCGTCTGCTTTTTCGTATGGATGCAAAGCAATCCATTCTTGGGTGAAAATAACTTTTTTCATATATTTCAAGTTTTCTTGGTTATCTGTTTGTTGTAACTTTCATGCAAAGGTAATAAAATATTGCAGAAATCTGCAAGAAACTCACATTTTTTTCGTATCTTTGCACCCGAATTTAGGCAATCTTAATAAATGCGTGGGATTGCCGCAAGCGTTTCGGAAGGATTTTGCACCCTAATTCATGGCTGGGAGGGTGAATTCGGCCTTCCATTTAGATTATAATGAATTAAGGTTAAAAAGATTTGAAGACATTTGAAGAATTGGGCGTGAGCGAGGAGATTCGCCGTGCCATCGAAGAGCTTGGATTTGAGAATCCAATGCCAGTTCAGGAAGAAGTAATCCCATATTTGCTTGGTAATAAGAACGACGTGATTGCGTTGGCGCAGACCGGTACGGGTAAGACTGCATCTTACGGTATTCCGGTTATCCAGAAAACTGATGCCAGCAGCAAGCAGACACAGGCTATCATCCTCAGTCCTACACGTGAGCTCTGCCTCCAGATAGCAGACGATTTGAACAGTTTTGCCAAGTACATCGACGGTTTGCATATTGCCGCAGTTTATGGCGGTACCGACATCGGAAGCCAGATTCGCACCCTGAAGCATGGTGTGCAGATTATCGTGGCTACCCCTGGCCGTCTGCTCGATTTGATTAATCGTGGCGTGGCTCAGTTGGAGAACGTGAACAACGTGGTGCTTGATGAGGCTGACGAGATGCTGAACATGGGCTTCTCTGAGAGCATCAATGCCATCTTTGAGAACGTTCCGGAAGATAGAAACACTCTGCTCTTCTCGGCTACCATGAGCAAGGACATCGAGAAGATTGCCCTCAACTACCTGCACGACCACAAGGAAATCGTAGTGGGTTCGCGCAACGAGGGTGCTGAGCATGTAAACCACATCTACTATCTGGTAAATGCCAAGGACAAGTATCTCGCCCTGAAGCGCGTGGTGGATTTCTATCCACGCATCTTTGCAATTATCTTCTGCCGCACCAAGCTGGAGACTCAGGATATTGCAGATAAGCTGATTAAGGACGGTTATAATGCAGAGGCACTGCACGGCGACTTGAGTCAGCAGCAGCGTGACCTCACCATGCAGAAGTTCCGCAACCATACCGTTCAGTTCCTGGTGGCTACCGATGTGGCTGCCCGTGGTCTGGACGTAGATGATCTGACTCACGTTATCAACTATGGTTTGCCTGATGATGTGGCAAGTTACACCCACCGAAGCGGTCGTACCGGTCGTGCCGGAAAGAAGGGAACATCCATCTCTATCATCCATACCAGAGAGAAGTTCAAGGTTCGCCAGATAGAGAAGCAGATTGGCAAGGACTTCGTGGATGGCGTATTGCCAACCCCAGAGGAAATCTGCAAGAAGCAGCTCTTCAAGACCATGGACGACATTATGAAGACCGATGTGGATGAGAATCAGATTGAACCATACATGGCAGAAATCAACCGCCAGTTTGAGTACATCGACAAGGAGGACATCATCAAGAAGATGGTGACCATCACCTTCGGTAAGTTCCTCGATTACTATAAGAATGCTCCTGAGATTATCAAGCCTGAGACCGGCAAGGGTTCCCGTGGCGGCGAAGGTCGTGGAAGTCGTGGCGAAGGCCGTGGCAAGGTTTCCAATGGTCGCAGAAAGCATGAGACTGAGGTTGGTTTCAAGAGACTGTTCATCAACCTGGGTAAGACAGATGGTTTCTATCCGGGCGAAATCATGCAGTATCTGAACAAGCACGTGAAGGGTCGCCAGGAGGTGGGTCACATCGACCTGCTGAGTAAGTTTGCCTACATCGAGGTGCCTGAGGAGGATGCGAAGCGCGTGATGAAGGCTTTGAACGGTACAGAGTACAAGGGCAGAACCGTGAGATGTAACGATGCTGATGAGGAAGGTCATGGCAGAGCAGCCCGTGGCGGCCGCAGTTCTGAGGGCAGAGGCGGTCGTTCTTCAGAAAGAGGCGGACGCAGCCGCAGAGGTTCTTCTGATGATGCTAGAGACTCTCGAGATGCTCGTGGAAAGGGAGGACGTGGAAGCCGTGGCGGCAGAAAGTCTCGCCCTCAGGAGGATACAGGCGATTGGCGCCAGTTCTTCCAGAACAACGACAACGTGAAGTTCAAGGGTGAGGAGCCAAACTTCGAGGAAGAAGGCTGGGCTCGTCGCAGACCTAAGAAGAAGTAATTAGGCAGCGATTTATAATAAGATGAAAGTCTGCATCAAAGGGATGTTTTGATGCAATATCCATATTTTGCGGTAAAAATACAGCAATTTCTTTGGTAAATTGCGGTGTTTTTACCGCAATTTTTGTATATTTGCAGCCGTAAACATCAAATTTATTATATCTTTATACGCAATTTTAACCCTAAAAGATATTCTGTAATAAGTTAATGAAGAAATCTATTATTATCGCTTGTCTGGGACTGGTAAGTCTGGGCTTGCAAGCACAGAGCATTTCGCTCGCTGGTGAATGGAATGTGGAGTTGGGAAAGAGCGGTAGTGCTTTTGCCAAGAGTAAGCGTGTCTCGCAGGGTGAGGTGAAGCGTGCCATCCTTCCCGGCACCATCGATACGAACCATCTGGGATTCGCTCCGAAAGATACGATGGAAACAACGCATCTTACGAGGCTCTATGCCTATAAAGGAGCTGCAAGATATTCCAGAACAATCAATATCCCGAAGGACTGGAAGAAGAAGCCGGTAGAACTCTTCCTGGAGCGTACCCGACCGACATGGGTGTATGTGGATGGAGAACTGGTGGATTCCTGTAACTTCATCTCTACTCCTCAGCGCTATCTTCTGCCAAAGAAGGTGAAGCCGGGCAAGCATTTCTTGGAAATCGTAGTGGATAATGGAAGAGGTGTGCCTGATCAGGTTTACGGCTCCAGCCATGCTTATACGGAAGATACGCAGACCAACTGGAATGGAATTGTCGGAAGGATAGAACTTCAGCTAGACAGCTCTGTAGATAGCAAATCTGCAGAAACTCTAACAGGAGCAATCCCTTGCCGTTCTGTAGCTTCTTCTACTGCCCTTCAGATGCCTGATTTCGCCAAGGATTTTCATATCAAGGGCGCTCACTTTTACGCCAATGGCCATAGGATATTCCTCCGTGGCAAGCACGATGCGGCTGTATGGCCGCTGACGGGACATGTGGAAATGAGCGTGGAAGGCTGGATGAAGTATCTCGGAACCTGCAAGAAGTATGGAATCAACCATGTGCGCTTTCATTCCTGGTGCCCACCGGAGGCGGCTTTCGTGGCAGCGGACAGCCTGGGAATCTATCTCCAGCCGGAGCTTCCTTTCTGGGGGGCTTTTGATAAGAAGGATGAAAGGCTGATGGCGTTCCTGCATCAGGAAGGCGAGAACATCCTCAGAGAATACGGTCATCATCCATCTTTCAGAATGATGGCGCTGGGGAATGAACTCTGGGGAGATATCGACAAGATGAAGGAGTTTGTGGATGATTTCCGCAAGATTGCGCCCGATAAATACTATACTTTTGGAAGCAATTACTATCTCGGTTATCAGGGAATAAAAGAAGGAATGGATTACTTCACCACTTGCCGCATCGGAGGCGAGGGATGGGGCAAATACAATACTCATACCCGTGGTTCCTTCTCGTTTGCCGATGCCTACGATGGAGGAATGATCAATCATTTCCATCCTAATTCTACGATGAATTTTGATGAGGCTTGCGATAAGGCAGGAATCCCTATCATCTCTCACGAAACAGGACAGTTTCAGACCTATCCTGACTATCGGGAAATGAAGAAATACACCGGAGTGCTTCATCCTTATAACTTTGAAGTGTTCCGCCGTCGTCTGGCTGCTGCTGGAATGCTCTCGCAGGCTGATGATTTCCACAAGGCTTCGGGCTTATGGAGCGTGAAACTCTATAAAGCCGATATAGAGATGGATTTGAGAACCCGGAATATGGCGGGCTTCCAACTGCTCGATATTCAGGATTATCCCGGTCAGGGAAGTGCTTTCGTAGGCATCCTCGATGCGTTTATGGAGAGTAAGGGAATCACTACGCCCGAGGAATGGCGCCAGTGGTGCTCGCCTGTGGTGCCTTTGTTGGTGACAGACAGATTCTGCTATGAGGAGAATGACACGATGAAGGCGAAGATTCAAATCGCCAATTATGGGGGAGAGTCTTTGAAGGGCAAGAAAGTGGAATGGAAGTTGGATTATGCCAAAGACGAACGTTATCCAAACGAGTCCAGTGTAGCCGAAACTCTTACTCATTTGAATCAGCCTTCTCCTTTGGCACAAGGCGAGATAACTATCCATACCGACGAGGAGGGATGGATAGATGTTGGCGAGATCGTTCATAAGATGAAAGTGAAAGCCAACGGAATTGACGATGGGGATGGTAAGTGCTTGGACGTGTATGTGGGTTCTCGCAAACTGACCCTCTCCTTGTATATATATGAAGGTGAACTTGATGCGACAAGATATTCCAATACTTACGACCTTTGGGTTTATACGACCCCAAAGAATATCGACTATCTGAAAAAGCAAGTCGTTATTGCCAAGGATTTGACTTCCGATGTCGTCAAGAAACTAGAAAAGGGAGCAAAGGTGCTTTGGCTTCCTACGACTTCCAGCCATTTCGTGGCTGTAGATGATACGCTTTCTCAGTCAGATAATGCCACACCTTATACCGTGGGTGGACTCTTCCAGACCGATTACTGGAACTATCGCATGTTCAAGACCATCTGCGAGAACAACAAGAAGAAGGTTTCTCCAGGAACCCTGGGCATTCTTACGAATCCGGAACATCCGATATTCAAGGGATTCCCTACGGAAATGCACACCAACTGGCAATGGTTCCCGATAATCAAGGAATCGCATCCGCTGGTGCTTGACAACTTCGCCAAGGATTATCGCCCGGTAGTTCAGGTGATAGACAATATCGAGCGGAATCATAAGTTGGGTTTGGTGATGGAATGGAAGGTGGGAGCCGGAAAGCTCCTCATCTGCATGAGCGATTTGGAGAAGGCTGCCAAATATCCAGAGGGTAGGGCTTTCTACGAGAGCGTGTTGGGTTATATGCAATCAGATGAGTTCAATCCAGCTGCAGAAATAACGATGGATGAATTGAAGAAGAAACTCGCCGAGAAGCCTCGTCAGGTTTCATTGAAGGAACTGAATAATATCTCGCAGTATTAGTTGAGAAACTATAAGAAAAAACAAGAGCGGAAAGCCAGGAGTTAACAGGTTAACAGTTAACAGCTGATTTTCCGCTCTTTTTATATCATCCTGAGACTAATCTTTATCCCAGGATAAACCATTCTATCATCTCTGTTGATTCAGAGATAGGATTTACTTCGCATTGATTTCCTTCAAGAGGCGGTCTGCGTGTCCCCACTTATCCATCAGGTAGAGCACATAGCGAATATCAACACCAATGCAGCGAGCCAGGCGCTTGTCGAAGTTGATGTCAGAGCTGAGGCTGTCCCAGTTGCCATCGAAGGCAAGACCAATCAACTCACCCTTGCCGTTGAACATAGGGCTACCAGAGTTACCGCCGGTAATATCGTTGTTGGTAAGGAAGCAGAGCTGCATCTTGCCAGTCGTCTTATCCTGATACTTGCCGAAATCCTTCTCAGAGAGAAGCTCGTGCATGATAGGCTCAGCGTAGTAATCGATTACCTTATCGCCCTGCTTCATCTTCTCAACGAGGCTCTCGGCTGTGGTATAATAGCCTGATGGCTTTCCACCGAGGTCGAAACCGCCTACCTGACCGTAGCTCAATCGCATGGTGAAGTTGGCGTCGCTGTAGTGAGGCATGTCTTCCTCCATACGGAGCTTGGCAGCACAGAGATACTTCTCCTGCTCAGCGATGCTGTCGTTGATGCTGCCCATCTGAGCAGCGAAATCTGCAAATACATCGTTCAGATCCATACCGAAGCTTACGCCTGGATCCTTCTCATATCCCTTCTTGTTGAAATAGAGCTTGGCGCCCTTCTTCATGATGAGCGACTTCTCCCAGAGATAATCCACATACTTGGCGTAGTTGCCGCCAAACTCAGCGTCGATGGTCTTGTAGAACTTAGGCAACCACTTGGCATCTACGTGCTCCTTGTAGTTCTTCAGAAGGGTAGCGAGCACTTCCTTATCGAGCGCCATATCCCATTCTGCAGAGTTATCTTCAAACTCATGATACTGCTTCTTCTTGTTCTTCTCAGGACCCTTTACCTCCATGTTGGTCTGGAGCTTGATGGCACGGGTAGAGAACTCGATATTGCTTCTTCTTGTGAAAGATTCAGCGAAGTTGGTCCAGGCGTACTTCACGTCTGCGCTCTCCTTGTAGAGCTTGGCGAGCTTATCGAAATCTACCTTGTGGGCGAGATCGTTGGCAGCCTTGGCTGTATCCTGCCAAGCACGGAGACGGGTTTCGTACTCACGCTTCAGATTAACGATGCCGATAGAGTCGATACACTTGTTCATGCCGATGGCATTCTTCCAGTAGTTGGAGCTCTGGGCGTACTTGCTGTCATACTTGATGCGCACAGCCTCGTCGGCACGCATGTGCTTCTGCATCACCTCCTGCTTTACGCCACGAACCTGGGCACGAGGCGCATTCTCTGCATCGCGCATGGTCTGGATTCCGTAGCTTGAAAGATAGCGCTCTGTGCTGCCTGGGTAACCTATGGTCATCGCATAGTCGCCATCCTTGTAACCCTGGAGAGAAACCTGTGCCCAACGCTTTGGCTTGTAAGGCACATTGTCCTTGCTGTAGGCAGCAGGACCATTGGTCTTAGGGTCGGCATAGATGCGGAATACAGAGAAGTCGCAGGTCTGGCGAGGCCACATCCAGTTGTCTGTATCGCCACCAAACTTACCCATAGACTTTGGTACGGTGAAAACCAGACGCAGGTCGGTGAAGTCGCGATAAGTAGTAGCGTACCATTTGTTGCCCTCGTAGAAAGGTTGAACGGTGATATGGAGGGTAGAATCGTTCTTCTTCGCCTCTTTAGTCATCTCGTTCTCCAGAGAATCGATGAGTTCATCGCGCTTCTTGTTGTCGAGTTTCTCGTATCCGAGGCTCATCACCTTATCGGTTACATCCTTCTGTTCAACCATAAAGCTGACGAACATATTCTCGTTAGGCAATTCCTCTGCGTAAGATTTAGCAAAGAAACCGTTGAGCATATAGTCGTGCTCCACGGTAGAGTGGCTTCTGATAGCCTCGAAACCGCAATGGTGGTTGGTAAATACCAGACCGTCTGGAGAAACGACTACGCCTGAGCAATAGCCAGAGAAGTTAACCACAGCATTCTTCAAGGCGTTCTCGCCGTTGTAGAGCTGGTCGTAAGTCATACTGAAGCCTTCGCGCTGCATCATCTCATACACAGCGTTAGGCAAGTTGTAAATTGTCCACATTCCCTCGTCTGCATGAGCGGTGTTGATTCCGCAGAACGCCATGATAGAGGCGATAAGGACCGTTGCTTTTTTCTTCATTACTTGTTTTTGTTTTCTATTTTTATTATGATGTTATTTATTCTTTTTCTCGTTCCATTCTTTCCAAGTCTTTGCCAGCTCTGTCATCCGATATTGCTGGCGTGGATGTCTTGGGGTGTTTGGGTATTTCCTTTCAATAGCTTTTTCTGAGAGGGCAGCGTTTAAATATAGTTCACTAAAACTTTTTCTGTCCTTTAGTCCGATTGCACCCATAATTTCCGCAGAAGTCATATATTCATCGTTAAAGGATAGAATAAGAGTCTCCACATGTTGACTGAACTTGTGGGGTACTTGTGGGGTACTTGAGGATAGCTTGC
>ENA-UERY01001426-UERY01001426.1-human-gut-metagenome-genome-assembly--contig:-NODE-1426-length-14770-cov-350.424556_pt1 | contig 14770 bp, 8 predicted proteins | sample MGYA00242989_ERZ507990 | MGnify/ENA primary metagenome ERZ507990 (study PRJEB26167, sample SAMN06115529) | human gut metagenome | host: Homo sapiens | place: China:Fujian | collected 2015-08-26...
TAGCTTCCCCACGGGTTGATGCTTGCGCGGTCGGCGGTCGTTACGAGCTGTACGGGGCGGTAGAGTCCGCCTCCGGGGTACCAGCGCGAACTTTCCTCGCGGTTGTTGAGGCTCACGCTGATTTCGTTCTTACCTTTCTTCAGATACGGTGCTGCATCCACACGGAAGGCGTTGTAGCCGTACGCCCAGTGACCAGCCAACTTGCCGTTGATGTACACGTGCGGGTCAGCCATCGCGCCGTCAAACTCCAGTACGGCAGTCTTAGGCACGCGCTTTATGTCGACCGTTGTCTTATAGTAGCCGCGACCGATCCACGGCAGTGCGCCCGAGCGTCCCGACTTCTCTGTCTTCTCCGTCTCGCCGTTCTGCACGATAGCCACATTCTGCAGGTCCCACTTCTTGTCGAATGGTCCGTTTATAGCCCAATCGTGCGGTATCGTCACCGCCTTGTAGCTGATGCTGTCGCGCGAGAACTGCCATTGGCGCAGATTCTGCGTCGTGCGCTGCGCCGAAGCAGAGAGGGCTGACAGAAGAGCGAGTGAAATTAATGTTGATTTGTTCATGTTGTTAAAGGTGTTGTGATGGTGAGGTGTTGAGATGTTGAGGGAGGTGTTTAAGCCGAACTAAGCCTTCTTGGGCCTTTCTAAGCCATTGCTGACTAAACCTTCCTAAGCCCTCCCCGACGGGGAGGGTTGGGAGGGGCCTGAGGGTTGGGAGAGGCTTTTTACTCTTTTACTCTTTTACCTTTTTACTTTTAAAAGCATCCAGCGTCGCCGTCGGTTTGCCGTTTGCGTCGAACGCTCCCTTGTTATATTCTTTCCAGCCGCCGTAGCACTCCGGCTCCCAGTAGAAGATGCCCAGACACTCAGCGTTCGCCTTGCATCCCTCTACCATCTTCTGCATCATTGCGGCAGCGTTCTCCGAGTCCCACGCCATGCCAATTTCGCACACCATCACCTTCTTGCCGTAGCGTGCGGCGAGCGTAGAGATGTTCGCCAGGCAGTCGTCGGTGACGGTTTGCCAGTTGTCGTCCTCTGGATAGAGCGACATGCCTATCACGTCCCACTTTGCGCCGGCAGCCTTCAAGCCGTCGAACATCCATGTGAAGCGACCGAGCACATTGCCCTGGTCGATGTGTATGATGCATTGAGCCTCAGGGTACACAGCCTTGGCAGCGTCGTAGCCAGCGTTGTTGAGAGCGGCATAGTTGCCGAAGTTATTGTCTGAAGCCAAACCCAACGGCCACAGCATACCCGTCGTTGTCTCGTTGCCAATCTGAATCCACTCCACGTCGATGCCGTTCTCTTTGAGATAACTGAGCACGTCCGTTGTGTGGTCAGCCACGGCAGCCTCCATCTTCTGCAGGTCGTCCTTGAAGTTAGTCCAAGCAGCCGGAATGTTCTGCTTGCCAGGGTCAGCCCACGAGTCTGAGTAGTGGAAGTCGATCATGATGCGCTGACCGAGATTCTTCGCGCGCCACGCCTTTGCGAGCACATCCTGCTTGCCCGACCAGCCGTCCTGCGGATCCACCCACACACGCAGTCGGATGGAGTTCACGCCAAGGTCGCGCAGCAGCGTCATGCAGTCCTGCTCGGCACCGCTTGCATTATAGAACTTGCTGCCAGCCTTCTCCATTTCTGAGAGCCAGCTCACGTCCGCACCCTTTGCAAAGCCCGTCATATCATACGTCGGCTTTGACTGCGGAGTTGTATTGTTTTCGTCGTCGCTGCAAGCTGAGAGCGAGAATATCGCGAGTGCAGCTAAAAGCATTATTTTTCGGAATTGATTTTTCATTGCTTTAATGTTTGGTTGTCGCAGCTTGTGCAGAATACAACGGTACAAAGGTAGATAAATTTTATGTCTTTTTGTTAGTTATTAGTTACTTTTTTGTAGAAGAGGGCAGGGTAGTGTAGAGTGTAACTTCAAAAGCCTTACGGCATCACTCCGACCGATTACTCGCACGGGTGATGCCGTAAGGCTTTTTATCGTATGTGTTATGCTTGGTGCAGCGGAGGCCAGAGACTTCCGCTACGCAGTCTGCGATACTTTTAATGCTATTCGACTTGGTGCTGCGGAGGCCAGAGACCTCCGCTACTGTTTTATATTGCGGTTTACAATCCGAGCTTGTAAACCTTCATGTTCTTAACTTCTGATTTGCCGCCCTCGGCGTACACCTTTATATTATTGTACGGAGCGGTGGGGAACACGAGGTTGGTCATTGCGATGCGACCACCGTCGACGAACAGCTCTACGGAGCACTTGTCGACGAAGATGTCGAGATGGTAGCTACGCTTCTCAGCTCCGCAGAGCGAGAGAGGCGCCCATGTGCCGAGAGCGAAGTCGTTCTTGTAGTTCACTACGAGATCCTGCGAGAGCTTGCCCTTCATCTCGCCCGCAGCCTCTGCGCGCTTCTCGATGTCGTGACGCTCTGCGCGCTTGCCGAAGTCGGTAAGTCCGCTTTCAGAGCGGTCCATGACGATGCGCTTCTGCTTCAGGTCGAGATAGATAACGGTGCGCTCCTCCTTGTCGTTATAGAGCGAGATGCCCACAACGTCAGAGTTTTCGGGCGCAACGTCAGCCTCCAGCTCGAATGCACCGTCGTTGCCGGCGAAGAGACCGCGCTTGATAAACGGATTGGCGTTGTCTACGCTCACGCTGCCCAGCTCCTTTGTCTGCTTGCGCAGCTTGCGAGCCTCGTCAACGACGTTAGCCGACATGTAAACCTCGCCGTTGTTAGAGAACAGCTTCAGTTCGCGCGGCAGAGCGTTTGCACCACGGTTCTGCTGGATAGGAGTTACGTTGGCGTACTGCCAGTTGCTCATCCAGGGCACAGCCACAATGCGCTCGCCGAGGTTAGAGAATGTAACCGTTGCGTAGTGGTCCTTACCCCAGTCGAGCCACTTTACTGTAGAAGGCTTCGAGTCGCACTTGAACTCCTTGCCGTCAAATTCGCCTACGAAATATTGCGTAGCCGAGCCACCGAACACGAAGCCCGGGTTGATGTTCACGATCATGACGTACTTCTGGTTGTTCTTGTCGCCGTCAACCGGCAGCGGGAAGAAGTCGGGACACTCAAACTGGTTGGGCTGTGCGCCGAAGCCCTCGCCCCACTGGCTGACATACTTCCACTGCTTGAGGTTCTTCGACTGGTAGAAGCGCATGTTTTTGTCGGCAGACACAATCATGTACCACGACTTTGTAGGCTCGTACCAGAATATCTTCGGGTCGCGGAAGTTCTCCAAGCCGTCGAACGGCGTAACGACCGGGTTGTTCTTGTATTTGATGAAGGTGCGTCCGTTGTCCTTGCTGTAAGCCATGCACTGCACCTGCACCTGCTTGCCGTCGTGTACGGAGTGCGATGTGTAGAACGCCACGATAGTGTTCTTGCCGAAGCCAGCAGAGTTGCGAGTGTCTACGACGGTGCTGCCAGAGAAGATATGTCCCATCGGGTCGCGAGCGATAGCGGGGTCGAGATGCTGCCAGTGGACGAGGTCGCGGCTTACGGAGTGTCCCCAGTGCATGTTGCCCCACTTAGAGCCGTAGGGGTTGTACTGGAAGTAGAGGTGATACTCGCCGTCCTTGTATGTCAGACCGTTCGCGTCGTTCATCCATCCGTAGAGCGGAGTGTGATGGTAGACGGGGCGGTAGTAGTCGGTGTTGCGTGTGTCGAACGTGTCGGAGAGCTTCAGCTCTTTCAGAGCCTGCGCATCCTTAGCGAGACCAACGATTTTTACGACAGCCTTCTTGCCTTTCGAAAGTTCGAACGGCACGCTGTAGTCGGTCTTGCTGACAGCGAGGCGAACGTCCATCCATGTGTCAGTCTTCTTGCCGTTGTCGAGCAGCACCTGAGCCTCGGGGCGGTTCTCCTCAACCGGCAGGATGAGATACTTGGTAGGGTTGGTCACTGTGACGATAGCAGTATCGCCGGCGAATGTGGTGTTTATGGTCTGTGCAGAGGCTGCTGTAGAAGAAAGAGCCAGAACTGCGAGGAAAAGTTTTGTATTCATTGTTATTCGGTTTGTTTGTGGTTTATCCGTAGCGGAGGTCTGCGAAAAACTAATGCTATTCGACTTAGTGCTGCGGAGGCCAGAGACCTCCGCTACGGTGAAGTGTTGATTTTTATTGTTCTGTTTGTTTGCGGCTCCCTCCCCGACGGGGAGGGCGAGGTGGGGCTTTAGAACTTCAGACTTGCTGAGAACTCCACGGTGAACGGACGCAGATAAGAGCCGGTCATGAGCTGGTTCTTGATGCCCTTTGCCTCGTCCTTTGTGATAAGTTCTGCGCCGGCGATAGATCCCTTGGCGCCAGTCTGGTTGAGGAAGTTGACGACGGTGCAGCCGAGCGAGAGTCGCTTGTTAGCCTGCCAGTTGAGTCCACCGAAAGTCTCCCAGTGGCCGTTGAAGTAGTATGCCTCGTTGATGTTCGCATAAGTCTTCGAGAAGTAGCGGAACGAAGCCCACAGCTTCAGTGTCGGTGTAATCATGTAGCTCGGGTCAAGCTCTACGAGCACCTGCGGCACCTCAGCCACGATGTTGCCCGTAGCGTTGATCTTGCCCTCGTATCCGCTTGAGAACTTCACGCTTGTCTCGTACTTCTTGTATGTCGGCTTCTGATAGGTGAAGAGGAAGTGGAAGTCGAAGCCCTTGAACGGGTGTGCCACAACGTCAGTCGTCCATCCCCATGTCTGTATGTCGTATGTGAGCGGTGCAGCCTTTATCTCGCCGTCGTGCTGGAGGTTGAGCGTAGAGTTGTTGTTGCTCTTCGAGATGTACGAGAAGAGCGAGGTGAGGCTCAGCCACTTGTTGTTGAAGTAGATGCCGGCGCGTCCCAGCGGCACCGAAATCTTGTCGGTGTTAGGCATTGAAGCCGGTGCGAAGGTAGAGATGTTCGGGTGCTGCACGATATAGGTGAAGTCGCCGGTGAAGCCGAAGCTCTTTGTCAACTTGTATGTCAGCGCCGCTGTGAAGTCGTAGTTCAGCCAGTCGTACTTCATGTTTACCGGGGCAATTTTCGTGCCATCAGCTGCCGTCGTGCCAAGATAGTAGTCGGCGAAGCGTCCCACGTACTCGCCGTCGGTGTTCTTCACCGCCGCGTTCTCGCCCTTCAGACGCTGCCACTCGATGCGCGCACCGTAGTAGGCGTTGAGCTTCGGCGTGATGTCCCAGTCATGAGTGAGGTAGAGCGCGAGCTTGTTCTCGTGACCCTTGTAGTATTCAGACGCGTTCTTGTTGAAGTCGTAGAACACGCTCTGTGTCTTGTTGGCATCCCAAAGGCGCACGGCGTAGGAACCGTCCTCGGGCACGCTCTGGTCGTACATGGTAGTGTTAGAGCAGTAGTCGATGTCGTAGTACCACTCGTTCATGCCCACACGCAGCGTAGATGTGCTGAAGCTCTTCGAGAGTTCGGAAGTGAAGAGCAGCTCGTCGATAGTGCCGGCGTTGAGGCACGACATGCGAGTCTGCACGTAGCGTCCGTCGTACTTCTGCTGAGCACCCATTGCGTCGCTATACATATAATTATATGCGCTTGCGTTGTCGTCCTTCGTGTCGATGAGCTGCATCGGTGTCTGATAGACGAATGCGCCGCGTGCATGGTCGTAGCGCACGGAGGTCTTCCAGTTGAAGCCGTCGCCGAAGCGCAGGTTGTTCAGCAGCGACACCTCCGACGAGCGGTTCTCGTCGTAGTCGTAGAGCGAAGTCTGCTTCAGTTCGCCGGTGCGCATGTCGCGGTAGGTGATGTTGGCGTCCTTCGGCAGATAAGACGTAGTGCCGAGCTTGAACTTGCCGAACTCCTTAACAGAGCCGTCGCCCACGTAGATGAACGGAGCCGACTGCGTAGCGTAGTTGTACACGGGGTGCGAGTTGCTGTACTTGTACATGGCTGTCAACTCGCCTCTGCCCTCGGCATAGCGCTTGGTGAGTGCCGCTTTGTAGATTTGCGTGCGGTCCTGATACTGCGTAGAGCGCAACTTGAATGTGCCCGGGTCGAAGTCCTGGTAGGCACTCACGCTGTAGAAGAGGTCCTTAGCCAAAGAGCCGTTGAGGTTGAGCGACATCTCCTGCAGTCCGAAGTGGTTGGTCTTGTAGTTGAGCACGCCCTGGAAGCCCTCCTTGCCGAGCTGCGTCTGCGAGTTGACAGCGTAGCCGATGTTGCCGGTGGTGATGGCTGTCTCCGAAATTTTCAGCAATCCGACGTGCGAGAGGCTCGCGTCCGAACGCCATGTAGCGTTGACGGGGTGTGGATTGGTGGAATAGGTGACGGGCAGTCCGTTCTCTAGCACGTTCACGTCGGCAGACGGCAGACCGATCTGTATCTCTCGCGGGCCGTTTGCACTTGCCGCGTTGAGCATCACGTTGCGGTCGCCCTCCTCCTTTGAGTTGGAAGACTTGGATGTACCATTTTCTTTTTGTGCGTTTGCTGCAATCGCCATAACAGAAGCGAGAGCAATCGCCGAGAATCTTTTGTAGTCTTTGTAATACATAAATGTAATGTATGAGGTTTTAGTTATTTCGACGCTGCAAAATTATAAAGTGCTGAGCGAAAGCGATTTAAATAAACGTTCATCTGCTGCAATATTTGTTTCATGTAACATATTCTAAAGTAGATGAACGATATTTTTCGTGCTCCTTTATACATTATCTATAATTTTGCGGCAGAAAAGTTCACAAATCATCTAATAACTAAAAGTTTCATACGCAATGAACAATTCCAATCAAAGCAAACTGACACTCATCCCGGTGATGATTGCCTTCTTCACTATGGGCTTCGTCGACCTGGTCGGTGCGGTTTCAAACAACATGCAGGAAGACTTCGGACTCTCCGACTCCGCTGCAAACTTCTTCCCCTCGCTCGTGTTCTTCTGGTTCCTCATCTTCTCTGTGCCTACGGGCATGCTCATGAATAAGATAGGTAGAAAGAAGACCGTTCTGCTCTCAGTAGTAATCACGACATTGGCTGTGTTCCTGCCGCTCTTCGACAGCTTTATGCCTACAAAGGAGAGCCAGCTTTGGCTGATGTACATCTCGTTCTCGCTGCTCGGCATCGGCAACGCCATCATGCAGACCGGCATCAATCCGCTCGTGACGATGCTCGTGAAGGGTCACTTGGCTTCGACGCTCACCTTCGGTCAGTTCGTTAAGGCTATCGCTTCGTTCATCGCTCCGCTCATCGCTGCTTGGGGCGCTACCACTACAGCTCCTATCCTCGGACTCAGCTGGCGCATCCTCTTCCTGCTCTTCTTCGTGATAGGTATGGTGGCTACGCTGTGGCTCGGCATGACACACATCGAGGAGGAACCTATCGAAGGCAAGGCTTCCGGCTTCGCCGACTGTCTGAAGATGCTCGGTTCGCCGATTATCCTGCTCTCGTTCGTCGGCATCATGTGCCACGTGGGTATCGATGTAGGTACTAACGCCGTTGCACCGAAAGTGTTGTTCGAGCGTCTTGGCGGTGCCGGCGACTCGCTCAGCCAGTTCGAGTACGCTACGTCAATCTATTTCGCATTCCGTACGCTCGGATGTTTCACCGGCTCAATCCTTATGCGCAAGCTAAATATCCGCACCTTCTTCACAATCATCGTGCTCATGATGGCACTCGCTATGGTGGGCTTCGTGTTCGGCACAGAGAAGTGGGAACTTTGGGCAGCTATCGCTCTCGTAGGCTACGGCAACTCAAACGTGTTCTCTATCGTCTTCTCGCAGGCTATGCTCTCTGCTCCGGAGAAGAAAAACGAGGTTTCGGGACTGATGATCATGGGTCTGTTCGGCGGTACCGTGTTCCCGCTCTTCATGGGCTTCGCCAGCGACGCTGCAAAGGCTGCCGGCGCTCAGTATCCGCAGGTTTGGGCTGCTGCTGTGATGGCTATCGGCGTGCTCTATCTGCTCAGCTATATACCTAAAGTAAAGCAGAACTAATTTAAAAGTAAAAAAGTAAAAGAGTAAAAAGCCTCCCAACCCTCCCCGTCGGGGAGGGCTTAGTTAGCCTAAAAATGCTTAGAAAGGCTTAGTTCGCCTTGGCTTAGAAAGGCTTAGAAAGGCTTAGTTCGGCTTAAAATGCTCGGCTTATTCAAAAAAAACAATAACTAAAAACAATAAAACAATGGAAAAGAAATATGTAGTAGGACTCGGCGAGGCACTCTGGGACGTGCTTCCTGAAGGTAAGAAACTTGGTGGTGCACCGGCTAACTTCGCGTTCCACGCCGGTCAGTTCGGCTTGAACTCAATCGCTGTGAGCGCTCTTGGCGAGGACAAGCTCGCTGACGAGACCGTGCAGCAGCTCGAGGAGAAGGGCTTGCAGTATTGCATGCCGCGCGTGCCTTATCCAACCGGCACCGTGCAGGTGAAGCTCGACGACGAGGGCATACCTACATACGACATAAAGGAGAACGTAGCGTGGGATAACATCCCGTTCACCGACGAGGTGAAGGCTATCGCCGAGAACACAAAGGCTGTGTGCTGGGGCTCGCTCGCTCAGCGCAACGTGGTGAGCCGCGAGACAATCTACAAGTTCCTCGACGCTACACCTGCCGATTGCATGAAGATATTCGACATCAACCTGCGCCAGGACTTCTACACAAAGGATGTTATCTGCGAGAGCATGAAGCGCTGCAACGTTCTTAAGATCAACGACGAGGAGCTTGTGCTCATCGGCAGAATGTTCGGCTATCCGGGCTTGGACATCGAGAACAAGTGCTGGCTCATCCTTGGCAAGTACGACCTCGATATGCTCGTGCTCACCTGCGGCGTAAACGGCTCGTACGTGTTCACACCAGGCGAGATGTCGTTCCAGCCCACACCGAAGGTTGAGGTGGCTGACACCGTTGGCGCTGGCGACTCGTTCACGGGCACCTTCTGTGCTTCTATACTCGCCGGAATGCCGGTGACTGAGGCTCACGAGCGCGCAGTGAGAGTGAGTGCATACGTCTGCACGCAGAACGGCGCAATGCCCGTACTGCCTGAGGAGGTGAAGTAAAGCTCCTCTCTAAATTTGTTGTTAGAGTTAGAAGCCGGAGGCATCGTTGCCTCCGGCTTTTTCGGTTATATATTTTATGTATTGGCGTTGCGTTTCAGATTAAAGCAGTAACTTTGCAGCTAAATAGGAGGTATGGGCATCTTGCCCATACCACGCACCCACAAATGCACCCACAAACGCTTTTAAAAGTAAAAAATAAAGAAGTAAAAGGTATATGAAATCAATAAGCCGCATCCTTAAAGGCAACCCTACAGTGACAGAGAGCACGGTCTATTCTGTGCTCGTTATCTGCTGTATCTCCCACTTTCTGAACGACATGATACAGTCGATCATTCCGTCTATCTATCCTATCCTCAAGGACAAGTTCGACTTCTCGTTCGCGCAGATCGGCATCATAACGCTCGTCTTTCAGATGACATCCTCCATTCTGCAGCCCTTCACCGGACTGTCTGCCGACCGCCATCCGCGCCCCTATGCGCTCTCCGTCGGCATGTGCTTCACGCTCGCCGGACTGCTCATGCTTGCGTTCGCCGAGAACTATCTGCTCATACTGCTGGCTGTGAGCGTCGTGGGCTTTGGCTCGTCCATGTTCCACCCTACGGCGTCGCGCGTGGCTCAGTTGGCATCGGGCGGCAAGAAAAGTCTCGCACAGTCTATCTTCCAGGTGGGCGGCAACGGCGGTTCGGCGCTCGGTCCGTTGCTCGCAGCGCTCATCATCCTGCCCTTCGGACAGCACGCCATATCGTGGTTCGCCATAGCCGCCCTGCTCGCAGCACTCATCATGGTGCGCCTCGGAGCGTGGTATAAAGCCCGCCTGCAGTACGCCGTGAAGCATCCGCGCAAGGCGGAAGTGCTGAACACGCACATCTCCCGACGCGCAAAGTATGGCGCATTGCTCATACTCATCCTGCTCGTCTTCTCGAAATACTTCTACACATCCTGCATCACGAGCTACTTCACGTTCTACCTCATCGACAAGTTCGGCGTCTCGGTGCAGGCTTCGCAGATATGTCTCTTCGTGTTCCTCGCCGCCTTCGCCATCGGCACGCTCGCCGGCGGCGTGTTCGGCGACCGCTTCGGACGCAAGTACGTGATATGGTTCTCCATCCTTGGCGCGGCTCCGTTCGCCCTCGCCATGCCCTACGTCAGTCTGACGTGGACCATCGTGTTCACCTTCCTCTCCGGACTCATCATCGCCTCGGCGTTCTCCTCGATAGTGGTCTACGCCACCGACCTTATGCCCGACAAGGTAGGACTCATCGCCGGCATCTTCTTCGGCCTTATGTTCGGACTGGGCGGCATCGGTTCAGCGTTCTTCGGATGGCTCGCCGACAAGACCAGCGTCGAATTCATCTTCAAGGTGAGCGCATTCCTGCCGCTGCTCGGCATAATCGCCGGACTGCTGCCCGATACGCAGAAGCGGTCATAGTGGGGAGGCGTTTTTGCAACCTCATTGCACTGCATTTTTTATAATTTTGCATTCAAATTATAAAAAAAAATCAGTATGAAAAAGACAATACCAGTTATAGGTATGGCGTGCGTTGTCTGCGCCGCCAACGTAGAGAATACGCTCCGTAAGTTGCGAGGCGTCAACTCGGCTACAGTAACTCTGTCTACACGCACGGTGCTTGTAGACTACGACCCAGACGTGATTACGCTCGACGATATGAAGCGCGAGGTGAGCAACGCCGGCTACGACCTCGTGGTGGAGAACGACCGCAACGCCGAGGAGATTAACCGTCGTGAATACACGCTGTTGCGCCGCCGTACGCTGCTTTCGTGGCTGTTTGCCGCGCTCACGATGTACTTCGGCATGAGCGGCGACGGAACGTTCAACAACCAAATCTGCCTCATACTCGCTCTCTTAAACATGTTCTACTGCGGCAGACGCTTCTATGTGTCGGCGGCAAAACAGATAACGCATCGCACGGCGAACATGGACTCGCTCGTGGCGCTGAGCACGCTCATAGCGTTCCTCTTCAGTACGTTCAACACGTTCTTCGGCGAGGCGGTTTGGGGCGCACGCGGCATCGAATGGCACACCTACTTCGACGCTTCGGTGATGATAATCACGTTCGTGCTCACCGGTCGCTGCCTTGAAGAGAAAGCGAAAGACAGCACGGCGAGCAGCATACGCCAGCTCATGGGTATGCAGCCCAAGACAGCGCGCATCGTGACGCACGAGAAGATGGAAGACACCGACGACTACCGCATGGAGGAGGTGCCTATCTCGACGATTCAGATAGGCGACACGATAGAGGTGCGCGCCGGTGAGAAGATTCCGGTGGACGGCGTGGTGTGTGCGGCTGAGAGTTTCATGACTGCCGATGCGGCGTACGTAGACGAGGCTATGATAAGCGGCGAACCTACACCGGCTATGAAGAAAGCAGGCGACACCGTGCTCGCCGGAACCATACCGAGCCAGGGCAAGCTGCGTATGCGTGCGCGACAGATTGGCGAGAACACAGCTCTTGCGCACATCATACGCATGGTACAGGAGGCTCAGGGCAGCAAGGCTCCCGTGCAGCGCATCGTAGACCGCGCCGCACGGGTGTTCGTGCCGACGGTGGCTGCCATCGCGCTGCTCACGTTCTGCGTGTGGTGGGCTGTAGGAGGCAACGCCGCACTGCCACACGCTATTCTCTCGGCTGTGGCAGTGCTCGTCATAGCCTGCCCCTGCGCAATGGGATTGGCTACGCCGACGGCGCTCATGGTGGGCATCGGTAAGGCGGCGCAGAAGCAGATTCTCATAAAGGACGCATCGGCACTGGAGAACCTGCATAAGATTCAGGCACTCGTCGTCGACAAGACGGGCACGCTCACCATCCCCAACCCGAACATTGACTTCACACGCCCGACTGACATACCGCTCGAAGAGCGCGAAACGCTGAAGCCTAACGCCAAGGAGGCGATGGCGCAGCTGCAGTCGGCAGGCATTGAGGTATATATGATGAGTGGCGACAAGGAGGAGGCAGCGCACTATTGGGCTGCTGAGGCTGGCATACGCAACTATCGCAGCAAGGTGTTGCCGGGCGACAAGCAGGCGCTCGTGCAGCAACTTCAGAGCGAAGGCAAGCGCGTGGCTATGGTGGGCGACGGCATCAACGACACGCAGGCACTCGCCCTCGCCGACGTTGGCATAGCTATCGGTCGCGGCACAGATGTGGCGATGGACGTGGCGCAGATAACGTTGATGGGCGACGACCTCATGGCGCTGCCCGAAGCCGTAAAGCTCAGTAGACGTACCGTGCGCATGATATGGCAGAACCTCTTTTGGGCGTTCGTTTACAACATCGTCTGCATCCCCCTCGCCGCCGGCGCCCTACACATCTTCGGCGTCGACTTTCAGATAACGCCGATGTGGGCAAGTGCCCTGATGGCGTTCTCAAGCGTAAGCGTAGTGCTCAACTCGCTACGCCTGCGCTACGCGTAGCGGATTGTTTACCGGACAGCAATAATTTATAATTTGTTATTACGCAACAGTTCTCCCCAACACTACAACAACCCCTTAATAAACTGAGCACAGCTTTTGCAGATTCTCTTCGAAGTGTTCTTTGTCGATGGCGCTGTTCTTTAGTGTAGAGCGATAGTTGTATATTGTTTGTAGCGAGTAGGAGAGGATGCCGGCAATCTTAGGACTTTCCGTTACGCCCAGTCTTACCAAAGCTGCTACACGCAAGCTTGGAGTCAGCTCGTTGTCTTCCTTAAGCTCGATTTGTGCCTCGGGTATCAGCAGTGAGTTCAGTTCATTTACAAACGAGGGATAGAGCGAGAGGAAGATTTTGTCGAACTGCGAGAAGAAGCTCTGGCTCTCCTCTGTGCCTCGCTTTGAAGATGAGAGAATGCTCAGCAGTTCGTTCTGCTGATTGGCTTTAATTTTACGTATTACCAGTTTGCGCTGACTGTCCAACCGCTCAATATACTGATAGCAGAGCATGATAAAGGCATTAGCCATCAACTCTCGCTTTGCGTTGGTGTTTTCAAGCTCATCATTTGAGTTCCGAAGCGCTTTGTTTGAGTCCTTAAGCTCGTTGTTTGAGTCCTTAAGTTCGTTGTTAGAGTCTTTAAGTGCTTTGTTGGAGTCTTTAAGCTCGTTGTTAAAGTTCTTAAGTTCATTGTTATTGTACTTAAGTTCATTGTTGTTGTATTTCAGCTCATCATTGGAGTTCTGAAGCGCTTTGTTGGAGTTCATTAGCTCATCGTTAGAGTCTTGAAGTGCTTTGTTTGAACTCATTAGCTCATCGTTAGAGTCCTGAAGTGCTTTGTTTGAGCCTTTAAGTTCATCATTAGAGTCTCGAAGTGCTTTGTTTGAGCCTTTAAGTTCATCGTTAGAGTCCTGAAGTGCTTTGTTTGAGCTCTTAAGTTCATCATTAGAATCCCGAAGTGCTTTGTTTGAGCCCTTAAGTTCATCATTAGAGTCCCGAAGAGTTTTGTTTGAACTCGTAAGTTCGTCATTTGAGTCCTGAAACGCTTTGTTAGAGCTTATCAGTTCATCGTTTGAGTCTTGAAGTGCTTTGTTGTCCTTTAGCTGTTGTTTGTTGGTAGCGCTCAACTCTTCAGTCAAGGCTTTCAGTTCCTTCTCCGACAGTTTCAACAAATCTTTTTTCCGGTTGACGTACACTACTGCTGCTGCAATGACAACCAACAGCACAAGTATACATATTATCGTTACGTTTTTCCAGATGGCTTCCTTTTGGAGCTTTTCATTGTAAGCTGACAATATTACATGCAGGTTGGTATACAGCTCTACTCGTTGCAGACGACTATTGTATGCATGTGCGTCTTTCAATGTTTGATTGATATATTTCCGGGCTTTGTCAAGATCATTTTTGTTTTTATAAAGCAACAGAGCAACATCCTGCAATGCCAGACTCTCATTGTTAGCCGACATTACATCGCTAATGGCAGCAAGCAACAGATAACGCCTCTGCTGCTCCCACAGTTTATTGTTGCCGTAAGCCTTTGACAGAGCGTATGCCGCCCTGCCGTACATGCGGTTTTCGGGTCCGAACATTTGCATTGCCTTATTTAATGAACCACTAATCTCATTGATACTCCTGCCTGAGAAAAAGAGATTTATACCTTTCATATAATAATACATTGCACTATTCTTCGGACAGTAGTATAGTGCCTTGCCAATATATTCCTTGAACAGTTCGTTATAATGTTGGCTGAACTCCATTTTCTGACAATGTGCATTCAGATTGTAATAAAGTGAACTCTGGGCGCAGTAGAAAAGGAAATTTTGCTTTGGATCGGATTGTGATATCTCGATTTTGTCCAGACTTTCCTTCGCCTCAATATAGAAGCCTCGTTCAATCAGCAGACTTGCCTTTGTAATCAGGAATCGGTTGCAATAATCAGAATTGCCAGTCTGTTTGGCAAGGCTTATTCCCCTTTGGACATACACCATTGCCGAGTCGTAAACGTATGGGCTATACTCGTTTGCCAACTGTTCATATATGCGTAGCTTGTCTGTTGCAGCGGTCACGAATTTAGCTCCAAGCTTAATGTCTTTTAGCCTTTTTTCTTTTATGACATCATAATCCGCACTATGGGCTATTACTGAGTCTAATCTTTCGTAAAGTTTGTTATTGTCTGCGCGAGCATTAATGATCGACAGACAGATAGTTATGGTCAATATCAATGTCCTCATAGGTCTTTGAATATTTAGATCTTCCTTTTTTATCTACAAATTTATAGATTTTTTATTAGATATATTATATCAATACTCTGTTAATTCTTATGTAATCGATTGAAAATGAGAGAGTTAATTAACGTAATATAACTAATAAAATTT
>ENA-UERY01001428-UERY01001428.1-human-gut-metagenome-genome-assembly--contig:-NODE-1428-length-14758-cov-2.968054_pt1 | contig 14758 bp, 9 predicted proteins | sample MGYA00242989_ERZ507990 | MGnify/ENA primary metagenome ERZ507990 (study PRJEB26167, sample SAMN06115529) | human gut metagenome | host: Homo sapiens | place: China:Fujian | collected 2015-08-26...
CCGTAGTAAGGGTGACGAGGTCAATACCTTGCTCCTGCCAGAGGAGACATTCTACATTGGTGAAGCCTACCACCAGCGTTATTGATGAAAAAGTTGTTGCAGGCGGCAGTGTGCTGCCTGTTGAAGAAATAATGGAGATTATCAGACATTTGAATTAAATGGCATTAGAGTGAGCTGCTTGAGTATACAAATGTTATATTGATTTTTTACCCCATATCATTTTGATATGGGGATTTTTTTGTTGCTGCATAAAAGTCCCGCCGGGACAGTAAAATAAGACACTGCGGAAAAGTTTTTTTCTTGTAAGCTCGTTGTAAAATCTAGTATAATAAAAGTCAAGTACAAAATAAAAAGGTGAGAACTGGGGGCAATTATGGTATATTTCTTTGGCTTTCTAGGTGGTCTGGCATTGTTTTTATATGGCATGCAATTGATGGGTGATGGTCTGCAGCGTGCTGCTGGTGAAAAATTGCAGAAAATACTGGAAGCATTGACCGGGGTTTTGATTGTCGGAGTAGCGTTGGGTGCAGCTGTAACTGCTGTTTTGCAGTCCAGCAGTGCAACAACAGTCATGACTGTTGGTTTGGTAAATGCCGGGCTGATGACACTGAAACAGGCGTTCGGCATCGTTATGGGTGCTAATATTGGTACCACTATTACCGCCCAGTTGATTGCATTTAAACTTACTGATTATGTTACTTTGATTTTGGCAATAGGGTTTGCAATGCAGTTGCTTGCTAAACGCCGCCGTGGGAAATATCTGGGGCAGGTACTTCTTGGGTTTGGTATCCTGATGCTGGGCATGAGTATGATGGGACAATCTGTTTTACCCCTGCGCGAGTATCAGGGCTTTGTTGATTTTATTGGCAAATTTTCTCATAATCCGATTCTAGGTATTGGCGTAGGTATTGTAATGACAGTACTTATTCAATCCAGCTCCGCTACTATTGGTATTTTGATTGCAATGGCAAGCCAGGGGTTGATACCTTTAGAAGGTGCAATTCCTGTACTTCTGGGCGATAATATTGGTACCTGCATTACAGCAATCATGGCGGCTTGGCGTGCAAATGTTACGGCAAAACGTGTTGCATTAGCGCATGTGTTGTTCAATCTGATTGGCAGCATTCTTTTCGTGACCTTTATGGGATTGTTCATAAAACTTGTTTTGGCAGTATCACCTGCTCATGATATAGCGCGTCAGATCGCTAATGCGCATACAGCCTTTAATATTATCAATACACTTATTTTTCTGCCTTTTGCTGCTCCTTTTATCAAGCTTGTGGAACGGTTACTGCCTGGCAGTGACGGTGTCATTTCGCGCAAACCGATATATTTGGATGTGAATATGCTTAAAACCCCGTCTATCGCTATGACTCTGGCTGGCAAAGAGGTTGTGCGCATGGGAACCATGGCTCGTCATAATGTTGAACTGAGCATAGCGGCAATGGAAGACATGGACAGCAGGAAAATCGCTTATGTTTTAGAACATGAACCAGTGATAGATGCATTGGAAGAAGAAGTTACCAAATATTTGACGCAAATGAGTGAAACGCAGATGAGCAGGGAATTATCAGCCCGGCATACAGGTCTTTTACACGCCTGTAACGATATTGAGCGTATTGGTGACCATGGTGAAACTTTAGCGAAAAAAGTACGGATGATTTACGAAGATAATGTAAAATTTTCAGATGAGGCTAAAGCCGAGCTGCACACTTTAGGGCAGATGGTGCTAGAAGCCAGCGGCAAAGCTTTGGAAGCCTTGGAAAAAGACGATAAGAAACTGGCTGAAGAAGCCTGGGCATTGTGCCGTCAGGTTAAACAGTATCAGAAAGAGATTCGTAAAAATCATATCGTACGATTGAATGAAAAACGTTGTGATCCGGTTGCTGGCTTTGTAATGCTGGAATTATTAATAAATATGAAACGCGTTTCCGATCATTCAAAAAATATCAGCCAGTTAGTTTTGGGAATTTTTTAAAAGTAAAAAAATATAGAAATTTTTCAAAAAAATGTTGACAAAGATGGCGTTCTGTTCTAAAATACATCTTGTTGCTAATCAATGCGGAAATAGCTCAGTGGTAGAGCACCTCCTTGCCAAGGAGGGGGTCGCGAGTTCGAATCTCGTTTTCCGCTCCACTTGAATATTGGCCCGGCAGAAACCTGCCGGGTTTTTTGTTGCTTCTTGTCAACTTTAGATCCTTGTGATATGATATTATGAGCGATTTATGTCAGTATCTTTTGATATTGGCCTTGAACAAGCTGTTAATTTTGTACACATATAAAACCTAAGGGAGGATTTTTTAATGAACGTATCTGTTGAAAGAGTTGTGAATGACGCAACCCTCAAAATTACTTTACCCGCTGAGGAAGTGAATAAAGGCTTTAAAAAAGCTATAAGCAAAATCGCTAACAGCGTAAACATTCCCGGTTTCCGTAAAGGCAAAGCACCCCGCAACATTATTGAAATGCACTATGGCAAAGATGCCATTAAACAAGAAGCATTCGAAATCGTTGCTAATGATTGCTATACTAAAGCACTTGATCAGGAGAGCCTGATTCCTGTGTCCGACCCCAAAGTTGAAGAATCTGTTTTTGAAGAAAATAAAGATATGGAACTGACTATCAAAGTCACTTTGAAACCTGAAATAGAACTGGGTGAATACAAAGGCTTGTCTGTAGAGAAAAAAGAAGCTGTTGTTGAAGATGCAGATGTTGACGCTGCAGTAGAAGAACTGCGCAGCCGTCAGGCTAAAATGGTAATTGCTGAAGAAGGTACAATTATTGAAAAAGGTGATTTTGCAATTATTGATTTCGCCGGTACTGTAGACGGTGAAGCTTTCAGCGGCGGTGAAGGTAAAGGCTATCCTCTGGAAGTTGGTTCTAACTCCTTTATCCCTGGTTTTGAAGATCAGCTGGTTGGCCTAAAAAAAGGCGATGCTACTGATGTAGAAGTAACTTTCCCTGAAGATTATTTCGTTAAAGAACTGGCTGGTAAAGAAGCTGTGTTCAAAGTTAACGTTCAAGATGTAAAACGCAAAGAGCTGCCTGAGCTGAATGACGAATATGTTGCAGCTAACAGTGAATATAAAACTGTTGCTGAACTGAAAGCTTCGTACAAAGAACGTATGCAGCAGAATGCTGAAAACAATGCGAAGGTTGAATATGAAAAAGCATTGATTGATGCTGCTGTTGCCAATGCTAAATTTGAAGTTCCTGAGATTATGGTCGAAGACCGCATCAGCCAAATGGTTGACGAAATGCGTATGAGTCTGGAAAGCCGTAAAATGACTTTAGAAATGTATATGCAGTATACTGGTATGGATATGGCTAAGATCCGCGAAAACCAGCGTGCGACTGCCGCTGAAAACGTAAAAACTGATTTGGTTCTGGATGCTATTGCCAAAGCAGAAAACATTCAGGTATCTATGGAAGACGTTGATGCTGAATTATCTGCTATTGCTGCTCAACATGGTGCTACGCTGGACGAAGTAAAGAATATCATTAAATCCAATGGTAACATGGGACTTTTGCTTGCAAATATTCTGCGTCGCAAAGCTGCTCACGTTGTTATTGACAACGCAAAATAATGGCATTTTGCCGCCGGCGCTTTAAGCTCCGGCGGCAGATGTGACTTTATTAAAAAATATAACCTTAAAGAAAAGGGGTGTAAGACATGAACTATGTGCCTATCGTTGTAGAGCAATCCAGCAGGGGTGAGCGCTCTTATGACATTTATTCCCGCTTATTGAAAGACAGAATCGTTTTTGTGACCGGCCCTATTGACGACGCGATGGCAAATGTCGTTATCGCCCAGCTGCTCTTCCTGGAATCCGAAGATCCTACATCTTTATATCAATAGTCCTGGCGGCAGTGTAAGTGCCGGCTTGGCTATTTATGACACGATGCAGTATATCAAACCTGATGTTTCTACCATCTGCATGGGTATGGCGGCCAGTATGGCATCTGTACTTTTAGCTGCAGGAACTCCGGGAAAACGTTACGCGCTCCCTTATTCCCGCGTGATGATTCATCAACCGCTGGGAGGGGCTCAGGGTCAAGCTACAGAAATTGAGATTCATGCGCGCGAAATTCTGCGTATCCGTGAAGAGATGAATGGTATTTTAGCTAAACATACAGGTCAGTCGAAAGAAAAAATCGCACAGGATACTGAACGCGATTATTAAGAAGCTAAAGCTTATGGGCTTATTGATGAAGTTGTAACCCGTAAGGCAGCAGCTGAAGAAGCGAAATGATGCATACTAAGGAGATAACAATATGAACTTTGGCGAGGGGAACGACAGCAATATAACTTGTTCCTTCTGTGGAAAAAGAGAAGGCCAGGTCCGCAAGCTGATTGCCGGTCATAACGTCTATATCTGCGACGAATGTATCGAACTTTGCAATGAAATGCTGACAGAAGACCTGAAAGAAACAAATGCTGCTGTTGTCAGTGTAAACGAACTGCCGAAGCCGAAAGAAATTAAAAATATTCTTGACGAGTATGTTATTGGTCAGGAAGAAGCAAAAAAAACTTTGGCTGTAGCGGTTTATAACCACTATAAACGTATTAACTATGAATTAAATAATCCTGCGAAGGATAAAGAAGTAGAACTGCAAAAATCAAATATTCTAATGCTGGGACCTACCGGCAGCGGTAAAACTTTGCTGGCACAGACGTTGGCAAAGATTTTGCAGGTGCCTTTTGCAATCGCTGATGCTACTGCTTTGACAGAAGCTGGTTATGTAGGTGAGGATGTTGAAAATATCCTGCTGAAATTGATCCAGAACGCTGATTTTGATATTGAGCGTGCTCAAAGAGGCATTATTTATATTGATGAGATCGATAAGATTTCTCGTAAATCAGAAAATCCTTCTATTACACGTGATGTATCAGGTGAAGGTGTGCAGCAGGCACTTCTGAAAATTTTGGAAGGTACAGTCGCCAGCGTTCCGCCGCAAGGAGGACGCAAACATCCGCATCAGGAGTTTATTCAGATCGATACTACTAATATTTTATTTATCTGTGGCGGTGCTTTTGCCGGACTTGAAAATATTATCGGTGCACGTATCGGCAAAAAGAATCTTGGTTTTGGTGCTGATATCAAAACAAAAGAAGAAGCAAAAGCTGATACGATCTTTAAAAAAGTTTTGCCTGAAGATTTAATGAAATTCGGTTTGATTCCTGAATTTGCAGGTCGTCTGCCTGTTGTTGTGACACTGGATTCTTTGGATAAAGACGCTTTGATCAAAATCCTGCAAGAGCCTAAAAATGCTTTGATTAAACAATATCAGCATTTCCTGGCTATGGATAATGTAGAACTGGAATTCGAAGACGGTGCTTTAGTGGCTATTGCAGAAGAAGCTCTTAAACGTAATGCCGGCGCCCGCGGTCTGCGTTCTATCATCGAAGAGGTAATGCGTAATGTGATGTATGAAGTGCCTTCACGTATCGACGTTGTAAAATGTGTAGTTACAGAAGCGGCAATCAGAGAACACATGGAACCGAAAATGGTGGTTGCTAGTTAAGCAATTAAAAAAAGAAGGGGAAGGGGCATAGCCTTTTCCCCTTTTTATGTTAAAATAAAGTTGAGTAATGAAAATGCTTTAAAAATATCGTTTGCTGCAGTTAATACTGTTGGCAAAGGAGGGTAATATATGGAAACAAAACCACGTTTAATGCCGTTGCTTCCTTTAAGAGGAATGCTGGTATTTCCAGGTATGATTATAAATCTTGATGTAGGCAGGGAGCGTTCTATTCATGCAGTAGAAGCTGCGATGACTTCCGATAAGCAGATACTTCTGGTATCACAGAAGGAAGCCGTAACGATGGAACCCGGGCAGAAGGATTTATTTAAATATGGTGTCATAGCAGAAATCAAACAATTATTGAAATTGCCAAGTGGAGCTTTGCGGATACTTGTAGAAGGATTAGCCCGAGCCAAAGTAGAAACTATTATCGAAGCTCCGGCTGTCGATACATATTTCCAGGCTAATGCACTGCCGATGGATTCTGTTGTCAGTGAAGATAATGAAGTGGAAGCGCTGCGCAGGATGCTGATTGAAACGTTTGAGCAATGGATTATTGCCAGCAAAAAAGTTAACAGTGAAGTGCTGCTGACCTTTAAGGACCAAACTGACCCAGGACGGGTTGCGGATATGATTGCCGGTTATCTGTCGATAAATATCGAAGAAAAAGAGCAGCTGTTAGAAGCGGTTGATGTTAAAGAACGTATGAATAAACTCTATACGTATTTATGCAAAGAACTGGAAATTGCCGGTCTGGAAAAAAATATTTCACAGCAGGTGCGTAAACAGATAGAACAGAACCAAAAAGAATATTATCTGCGTGAACAGATGAAAGCCATTAATAAAGAACTTGGCGAAGGTGATGAACGTCAGGCCGAAATAGACGAATATAAGAAGCAGATGTCAGAGCTTGATCTGCCGGCTGAAGTTGTTGAAAAAATCAATAAAGAACTTGACCGTCTTTATAAAATGCCGCCGATGATGGCTGAAAGCGCCGTAATCCGCAATTATATCGATGTGCTTTTAAGTTTGCCCTGGGGTAAGTTTACAGAAGATAATTTTGACCTTGAAGTGGCTGCTAAAGTACTGGATAAAGACCATTACGGTTTGGAAAAAGTAAAAGAACGTATTTTAGAGTATTTGGCAGTACGTGCTTTGACCAAACAAAGTAAGGGACCGATTTTATGTTTAGTCGGACCTCCTGGTGTGGGTAAAACTTCTCTGGCACATTCGGTTGCCAGAGCGATCGAGCGTAAATTTACCCGTGTTTCTTTAGGTGGCGTTCGTGATGAAGCAGAAATCCGCGGTCATCGTCGTACATATATCGGCGCAATGCCAGGCAGGATTATTCATGGTATGCAAACCAGCGGTTGCATGAATCCTGTTTTTCTTCTGGATGAGATTGATAAAATGGCTTCTGATTTTCGGGGGGATCCGGCTTCGGCTTTGCTGGAGGTATTAGACCCGGAACAAAACAACACTTTCAGTGACCATTATATTGAATTCCCTTTTGATTTGTCACATGTTTTCTGGATTGTAACGGCTAATACGGTAGAAACTATCCCTCCTGCTCTATTAGACAGGATGGAAGTGATTCAACTTACCAGTTACACTGAGGACGAGAAAGTGAAAATCGGCGAATTGCATTTATTGCCGAAGGAACGCCAGGCACATGGCTTGACTGCAAAAACTTTGAATATTACAGAAACAGCTCTGCGTCATGTTATACGCGAATATACACGTGAGGCCGGTGTACGTAATTTAGAACGGAAAATAGCGGCGATCTGCCGTAAAACAGCACATCGTATTGTGACGAAACAGGTAAAAAGTGCTAAAGTTACCGAAAAAAATCTGACTAAATATTTAGGACCGGTTATTTTTCTGGAAAGCGATCTGACTGCCAAGGCAGAAATAGGTATCTGCACAGGTTTGGCCTGGACCAGTGTTGGAGGTGAATTACTGAAGGTAGAAGTACTGGCTACTAACGGTAAAGGCGGTCTGGTATTGACTGGGCAGTTGGGTGATGTTATGAAAGAATCTGCTCAGGCCGGTTACACTTATATTCGTTCCCGTGCCAAAGAGCTGCATTTGGATGAAAAGTTTTATGAAACAACTGATATCCACATTCATTTACCGGAAGGAGCAATCCCAAAAGATGGTCCTTCCGCCGGCATTACTATGGTGACGGCTATGGTTTCAGCACTGACTAAACGTTGCATAAAAGCGGGTATTGCCATGACTGGAGAGATCACTCTTTCTGGCAAAGTGCTTCCGGTAGGAGGAATTAAAGAAAAAATGCTGGCGGCGCATCGTTATGGTGTAAAAACCATTCTGCTTCCAGAACAGAATATGCAGGATCTGGAAGAACTTCCTGTCAATGTGCGTGCGGCAATAAAATTCATTCCTGTTAATCATATGGATCAAGTGTTGAAATTAGCTTTGGAGGAGTAAGATGAATAAAGGAACCTGGGATATTATTCATGCCCAATATATCACATCTGCTGTCAGAGCAGACCAATATCCGACACCACCGTTGATAGAGGCTGCTTTTATAGGGCGTTCTAATGTTGGCAAATCATCACTGATCAATTCGCTCTGCAGACGTAACGGCTTGGCAAGAGTGAGCTCGACTCCAGGCAAAACACAGACTATAAATTTTTATGGTTTGCAGGCTAAACGCACTACTGAAGGGCAGGAAGAACGTGCTGATTTTTATTTAGTAGATTTACCAGGTTATGGTTTTGCCAAAACAGCTAAAACGAACAAAGATAAATGGTCAGGATTTATCAGTAAATATCTTTCCGGATCTGATAATCTAGGACTGGTCTGTCAGCTTATTGATATCAGGCATAAGCCTTTGGACAGCGATATTGAAAGCTATCACTGGTTACTGGAATGTGGACTGCAGGTTCAGGTTATTTTGACCAAAGCAGATAAATTGTCGAAAAATGCAGCGATGGCTCAAAAAGCATTATTCAAACGGGAACTGGGACTGGATGACAGCCGTATTATGACCTATTCTGTAACTCAGAATACAATGCGCAGTGAATTGATAGGGCGGATCATGACGGCACTGGAAGGGCATTATTAAGCGAGGGAAATATGTTGAATCGTTTGCTGCTGTTTGTTATGGCAGCCTGTTTAGGAACGTTATTTTTAAAAATGGAATTGCCTATACCATATCTTTTAGGCGGCATTTTTGCTGCAGTAGCCTGTAAGATAGCTGGTTCGCCTGTTACCTGGCCTAAGAATTGGCGTGAATTGGGTTTGCTTGTAGCTGGGTATGGTATTGGCCGTAATTTTACAGCTGATACATGGGAGAAAATGACGCATCAGACCTTTGGGGTACTGGAAGCCACGCTGATAGCTGTAGCTGTTGCTGTTTTAATTGCCTGGTGGACAGCCAGGCATACCTCGGCTAATCTTATCAGTTGTGTGATGGGTATTATGCCTGGCGGGCTGACGCAAATGATGCTGATGTCGGAGGATGATCCAAGGGCGGATGCCAATGTTGTTGTCGTTATGCAGACTCTGAGGCTGGTAGGCGTTATTGTAGCAGTACCCTTTTTGGTAATCCATGGTTTAGGCGCACAGGTTATGCAAAACAATGCTATTGTTCAGACAACAGACGGTACGCATTGGCTTATTCTTGTCCCATTGTCGTTTTTAGGCGCTTTTGTTGCGACTAAGTTAAAGGTGCCAACACCGCGTTTGCTGGGGCCGATTCTGGCAACAGCGGCAGGGTCGTATTTTTGGGGAAGTTTACAGCCTGTGCCTGGTTTGCTTATGATGCTGGCACAGGTAAGTATTGGATTATACATGGGCGTAATGCTGGATCCCAAAAAACTTTCGGCTACTAAGGAATTGATGCCTTATATTTTTAGTGGTATCGTTTTGATGATTGGTGTCAGTGTTGTTGTTGCCTGGTCCCTGTCAGAACGGTATGGGTTTTCTTTAGTAACCGCTTTTTTAGCAATGGCTCCCGGCGGAATTGCGGAAATGTGTCTGGCTGGAATGAGTATGGGAGAAGATGTTTCAATCATTCTTACTTACCAATTAGTACGGTTATTGTTTTTGAATATCTGCGTTCCTTTGGGAATCACTATGTATTTTAAAAATAAAAGTCTTGATTAGCAGTATCGTAGCTTACTGAATAAAACAGTAAGCTACGATACTGTTTTATTTGCGAAAAATAATATATGAAAAAATATATTAAAAGACTTGACAAAAGAAATAGTAATAAATATAATTAAGCTAACAAATGAATATTGTAAGCTAAAGGTGCTCTACGGAGCTTAATAGAGAAGTCGGTGCAATTCCGACGCGGTCCCGCCGCTGTAACGAGGAGTAAACTTCAAATGCCACTGGTAGTAATACCGGGAAGGTGAAGTGAGCTATGAATCGGAGTCAGAAGAACTGCCTTAGCTACATCGCTGATTGACCTGCGAGAGACGGGGAGGAGATGCTGCAGAGTTCGTATTTTGGGTGAATACGAAGTGCGAATCTTTTGCTATGAATTTCTGACCGTTTTTCTTAATATTATTTTAAGAAAACGGTTTTCTGTTTTTCTGTGCTTTTGTAAGCGCGTTGAGGTCGAAGTGTGATGGCTAGACCTCGGAAATAAGGTCAGCCATCAGTGTATATATTTATTTGTGACAGGCCTGGACAACCTGTCAGGTTTATTGCCATTCTCAAGTTCTCTTTGTGCAAGAACCTTCTTCTCAATTGCCTGCGTAGGGGTGCGCGGCAAGAGCAACCATCACATTTTTTGTGATGGTTGCTTTTTTTGAGAAGGGACTTATAGAGGCAGTCTCGGTAGGAGATACTCGAACCATTCTGCGATACATAAGTAAGCAAAGTACAGGAGGTGAACATTTACTACCCCGGCACAGAAAATAATTAATGAAAGGATGCCGTATATGGAACAAGATAAAAACCTTACAGCAGAGATTCAGCAGGAAGAAACTTTAGAGGGAGCTATTCCCCCGGTTACTTTCGATGAATTTACGCCGCCGTCCTATGAGGAGTGGAAGCAAGAAGTAGTGACTGCGCTTAAAGGCGGTTCTTTTGAAAAGAGTATGTTCACTAAAACTTATGAGGGTATCACCCTGAATCCTATTTATAGATTAGAGGATCAGGAGAAAATCACTCACAATAAAACCTATCCCGGCATGGAAAGCAACCTGCGCGGTGCTAATGCAGGAGGTTATATCCATAAAGTATGGACTATTGCTCAGGAGTGTGATGGAAAAACTCCTGCCGAAGCCAATGAAATGGTCAAATACGAGCTTTTGAAAGGAACTACCGCCGCCAGCGTCGTTTTAGATACTGCGACACGCAAAGGCTGCGACCCTGATAAGGCAGATGTAAAAGATGTTGCCGATATAGGCGTATCTTTGGCTACCGTAGCTGACGTAGAAAAACTGCTGGATGGCGTAGATCTGGAAAAATTTGAAATCGATATTTATGCCGGCGCTTCCAACATCGCTCTTTTGGCTGCTGTGATCACTGCCTGCGAGAAAAAAGGCCTGGCCCTCGAAAAATTACATGGCGCTATTACCGCCGATCCGATTGGCGAACTTGCTTTGGACGGCGAATTAGTTCGTCCGCTGGATGAATATTATGACGAAATGGCACATAGTATTGCCTGGGCTGAAAAAAATGCGCCGCAGCTTAAAACAGTAGTTGTCAATACCGATGTTTATCATAATGGCGGTGCTAACGACGTTCAGGAAGTAGCGTATGCTATGAATGAAGCTGTAACTTATATGCGCGCTATGGAACGCCGTGGTATTGATGTCAATACCTTCTGTCGTCGCCTGCGTTTTCATTTCAGTATCGGAGCTAATTTCTTTATGGAAATTGCTAAACTGCGCAGTCTGAAAATGGTTTGGGCGCAAATCGTTAAAAATTGCGGTGGGGATGAAGAAGCACAAAAGATCAATCTTTATGTCAGCACTTCTACCTTCTGCCAGACGAAATACGATCCTTATGTAAATCTGCTGCGTGCGGCAACACAATCCTTCTCTGCGGTTGTTGGCGGTATGGACGGCATGTATGTCAAACCTTTTGATCATTGCATTCGTCCCAGTGATGTATTTTCCCGCCGTATTGCCCGTAATATCCAGATCATGGAACAGCATGAATTCAACTTTATTCAGCCGATCGATCCTTCCGGCGGCAGCTGGTATATTGAACCGCTGACAGAAGAATTTACGGAAAAAACCTGGGCTAAGTTCCAGGAAATCGAAAGCCATGGCGGCTTACTGGCAGCACTTGAAAGCGGCAAAGTACAGGCAGCTGTTAAAGCTATTTTAGAAGAACGTTTTAAAAATCTTGCTACCAGAAAAGATCGTGCCGTTGGCAATAACATGTACCCGAACATGACTGAAGAACTTTTGGAAGTGCCTGAAGTCGATTTCGCAGGAATCCTTAAAGCACGCAAAACTGATTTGGAAGTCAATGTAAAAGTACGCGACAATGCTTATGTAGAAGCTGTACTCAGCGACCTTGGCAAACGTGATGCCAGCGAGTTGGGTTCTTTGATCGCTGATGCTGAAAAAGCATTACTGGCCGGAGCAACTATGGGCGAAATTTCAGCAGCTCTTACCGGCAGCGCTCAGGGCGAAAAGGTTGAAGCTATTGCACCGCATCGCTGGACTGAACGCTATGAAGAACTGCGTATGCGTACGGAAAATTTTGTTGCTAAAACCGGTGCAAACGTTAAAATCTTCCTGGCCAATATGGGACCGATCCCGCAGCATAAAGCACGTGCCGATTTCGTTACCTCTTTCATGCAGGTTGCTGCCTTTGAGGTTATGACAAATAATGGCTTCCCCACTGTCGAAGAGGCTGTTAAAGCAGCGCTTGAGTCCGGTGCCGATGCAACCATCGTCTGCTCGACTGACGCTACTTATCCGGAACTGGCCCCAGCCGTTACGAAAGGCATCAAAGCTGTAAATCCGGAAATGAAGGTATTCCTGGCAGGTGCTCCCAGCGCAGAACTGAAAGAGATCTGTGATGCCGCAGGTATGGATGATTACATCAGCGTCAAATCCAACTGCTATGAAACCTTGCTCCGTATGCAAAAAGAAAGGGGGATGTTCTGATAATGTCCAGAATTCCTGATTTTAGTCAAATTCCCTTTCAGCAGGCACCCGCACAAGGCGACGCCGAGTTTGCTGCCTGGAAGGAAAAATTAAAAACTGAAACCGGTAAATCCTTTGAAGAAAATTTTTACCGTACAATGGAACAAATCAACGTAGCTCCTTTATATGATGTGAATGCCTATAAAGACTGCGAACATCTGCATTATATGGCAGGTATCCCGCCATTTTTGCGTGGGCCTTATTCAACGATGTATGTAACCAAACCCTGGACAGTACGTCAATATGCAGGCTTCTCTACTGCAGAAGAATCAAATGCTTTCTATCGCCGTAACCTGGCGGCAGGGCAAAAAGGTCTGTCTATCGCATTTGACCTTGCAACTCACCGCGGTTATGACTCCGATCATCCGCGCGTTGTCGGTGACGTAGGTAAAGCCGGTGTTGCCGTTGACTCCATTTTGGATATGGAGATTCTTTTCTCCGGCATTCCTCTGGATCAAATGTCTGTATCAATGACAATGAACGGCGCAGTGCTGCCTGTATTGGCCTTCTATATCCTGGCTGGTGAAGAACAGGGCGTAGACAAATCAGTTATGGCAGGTACGATCCAAAACGACATTCTGAAAGAATTCATGGTTCGTAATACCTATATCTATCCGCCTACAGCTTCCATGCGCATCATCGGTGATATTTTCGAATATACCTCCGCTTATATGCCCAAATTCAACAGTATCTCGATTTCCGGTTATCATATGCAGGAAGCAGGCGCTACTGCTGATATCGAACTTGGCTATACATTAGCCGACGGTCTCGAATATCTGCGTACAGGTACTGAGCATGGTCTTACTATTGACCAGTTTGCACCGCGTTTGTCCTTCTTTTGGGCAATGGGTAAAAACTACTTTATGGAAATTGCTAAAATGCGTGCAGGACGTATGCTGTGGGCGAAAATCGTTAATTCCTTCGGCCCGAAAAAAACCAAATCTATGGCTTTGCGTACACATTCGCAAACTTCCGGCTGGAGCCTGACAGAGCAAGATCCGTTCAACAATATTACGCGTACCTGTATCGAGGCTATGGCAGCAGCTTTGGGGCATACCCAGTCGCTGCATACTAACGCTTTGGACGAAGCTATCGCGTTGCCGACAGATTTCTCGGCTCGTATTGCTCGTAATACTCAATTGTACATTCAGGACGAAACCAAAGTCTGCAAAGTTATTGATCCGTGGGGCGGTTCCTATTATGTAGAGGCACTGACCAATCAGCTGATCCAAAAAGCCTGGGCACATATCCAGGAAATCGAACAGCTCGGCGGTATGTCCAAAGCTATTGATACCGGTCTTCCTAAAATGCGTATCGAAGAAGCGGCAGCACGTCGTCAGGCTCATATCGATTCCGGCGCCGAAAAAATTGTCGGCGTAAACGATTACCGTCTGGAAAAAGAAGATCCGCTTGATATTCTGGAAGTCGACAACACTGCAGTTCGTTTGGCGCAGATCGAACGTCTGAAAAAATTGCGTGCTAACCGTGACAACGATGAAGTTCGCCGTTGTTTGGACGCTATCACCCATTCCATGGAAACCGGCGAAGGCAACTTGCTGGAGCTGGCAGTTAACGCAGCTCGTGCGCGCGCTTCCAAAGGCGAGATTTCTGACGCTGTCGAAAAAGTCTGCGGCCGTCATAAAGCTATCATCCGTTCAATTTCCGGTGTCTACAGCAGCGAATTTGCTGACGAAGATGTTATCAAGGAAGTTCGTCAGATGACAGATGACTTTGAACAGCGCGAAGGCCGTCGTCCCCGTATCTATATTGCTAAAATGGGACAAGACGGACATGATCGCGGGGCGAAAGTTATTGCTACCGCTTTCGCAGATATGGGCTACGACGTAGATATCGGCCCTCTGTTCCAAACTCCGGAAGAAGCTGCGCAGGATGCAGTAGATAATGATGTTCATATCGTTGGTATGAGCTCATTGGCAGCAGGTCATAAAACCTTGATGCCGCAACTGGTAGAAGAACTTAAAAAACGCGGACGTGAGGATATCATGGTCGTTATCGGCGGCGTAATTCCTGCCCAGGACTATGATTATCTCTACGAACACGGTGCAGCAGCTATTTTTGGACCC
>ENA-UERY01001437-UERY01001437.1-human-gut-metagenome-genome-assembly--contig:-NODE-1437-length-14701-cov-3.062021_pt1 | contig 14701 bp, 19 predicted proteins | sample MGYA00242989_ERZ507990 | MGnify/ENA primary metagenome ERZ507990 (study PRJEB26167, sample SAMN06115529) | human gut metagenome | host: Homo sapiens | place: China:Fujian | collected 2015-08-26...
GCAAGCACGCGGTCCGCGTGTACGCCGATGTGCGTGACGCACTGGTCGAGGATGATGCTTATGACGTGATGATCTTCGACTGCCCGCCGTCGTTCAGTTTACCGTGCATCTCGGCGATTGCGGCAAGTGACACGGTAATTGTGCCGATCAAGCCGGGGGCGTTTGAGATGTCCGGTATGCGGCTGCTTGCCGACCAGATTGCCAGCGTGCGGAACACCGGCCTTGCCAAGCGCAGTGTTTTCGGTCTGCTGACCATCTGGCACAACGCTGACGCAACGCGCCAGAGCGAGGACTGGCTGCGAGAGCACAGCCCGATTCCGCTGTTTTACCGGAAAATCCGCCGCACGGACAAGGTGACGGAGAGCACCTACGCCGCCCAGCCGGTTACGCGCTGGTCGCCGACCTCGGCGGCCGCCCGAGATTACCGGGCGTGGGTCAAAGAACTGATGGAGGTGGAGTGATATGGCAAAGAAATTTAATCTTGCGGAGCTGATGGGTGAGGCGGTGTCCAAATCGGACACCGGAGAAATGAGGGTGCAGGAGATTGCGCTTGCGGAAATTGAGGAGAACGCCGCCAACACCTACACGCAGACCGGCATTGACGAGCTGGCGGAGTCCATCGAGGTCATCGGCTTGCAGCAGCCGCTTGTGGTGCGCCGCAAGACCGAGGGCGGGTACTTATTGCTCGCCGGTCACCGCCGTCGGAACGCGCTGGCGCTACTCGACCGCAAGGCCGCGCCCTGTATTGTGCTCGATGCCGACCTTGACCCGTCTATCCAGACGCTGATCCTGCACTGGACCAACACGATGGCACGCGGCGGCGGCGGTCTGACCGCTGAGTACACCGGACGAGCCGCAAAGGAGATCGAGGCTGCGCTCAAGGATTTGCAGGCACGCGGCGTGGTTGCACTACCGGGCAAGCTGCGCAGTTATGTCGCCGAGGTACTCAAAACGTCCGAGAGCCAGATTGCCAGGGCAAAGGCAATCGACAACGGACTGACCAAGGCGTGGAAGGGCGATTTTAAGTGTCACCGCATCAACGACAGCGCCGCCTATGAACTGAGCCAGTGCGATGCGGAATTGCAGCGCAAGCTGCACGGCGCATATCAAGGCAAAATGTACAACCTTGACGCGAAAAAGATCAAGGCGCATAAAAAGGCGGCGGAGTATCCCTTCACGCAGCTGACCTGCCCGGCGGAGAGCTTTTCGCCCCATCCCTGCACAGGCATGGATAAGCGCGCGGCGTGGGTGCGGGACGGCAAGTGTCCCGGCTGCTGCCACAGCTGCGACAAGGCGGACGGGTGCGAAAAGGTGTGCGGCGTGGTGAAACAGCGCATCACGAGCGCGAAGGACGCCGAGACGCGCAAGGCCGAGCGCCAGCAGCGCGAGGACGCCTTCATGAAATCGCCGCTCGCGATGGCGCGGCGGCATATCAAGCTCGCGCTCGCTGGCGTCGGAATTACGAGCTATGAAGATCTTGAGAACTTCCCGAAACGCTGGTATACGAACTGGCTGTGGGATGATCCGCTGGACTGCCACGCACCCGATCTGGATGACCTTTTCTGTCTGGCCGACTGGGCGGGGGTGGACCCCTTCGAGATGATTGCCGGTCGGCCGGAGGCGAAAATCTGGCATGAGTATCCCGCCGAGCAGCCGCCCGAGGCCGTGCCGCTGCTGTGCCGCAAGGATAACGGGAGCTATGGCGAGTATGTCCGCTGGGAGGATGGCTGGCGCTTTGCTGAAGACCAGGACTGCCCGGCAAGCGTAACAGTAACGCATTGGACGGAGGTGACGCCGGAATAATGGCTAAGTGTAAGTTTTGCGGACAGGGTGTGCGCTCTGGTCCGATATTCCATACAGGCTGCTGGGAGCAGACGGTAAACAAGCTCGCAGGTGAGATCTGCGATGAGTATTGTAAGTTTCCTTTTGAACTGGACTATGAGGCGATGGTGGACAAGTGCGAGCGGTGTCCGATGACACGGTTAAAAGAATTGGGAGGGAAAGTATGATACTGGAACTGACCCGTCAGGACGTTATCGCCCTGACGAACGAAAGCAAGCGCAAGGCCGTGCTGTCTGGCTGGCAGAACTGGGGCATCTGGCACAAGGCGCCTGAGATCGGGCTTAGCGTGTACCGGCTCGACCTGCCGGACGGCAGCTTTTTCACGGCCAGCTGGTATGAGGGCGACGATTTCTTTCCGGGCGGCGGTACGCATAACGTCAACCGTCCGCGTTACAACTTCGGCGACAAGGGCGGCAAACTGAAAGCTGGGAACAAGGCCGAGAGCCTGCTGACGGATAAACTCAAGGAGCTGCGGAAGGAGCTGCTGGAACGGGAGAGCAACGGCCATGCTTGAAACCAACCATTGCTACTGCATGGATTGCATGGAGGGAATGGCGCAGTTCCAAGACGGCTGTTTTGATCTCGCTGTGGTAGACCCTCCGTACTTTAGCGGACCGGAACGCCGCCACTATTACGGCTCCAACGTAAGCCGAACCAGAGTGCGGCGCAATTATTACCCTGTATCAGCAGCATGGAAAGTGCCGGGAAAGGCATACTTTGACGAATTGCGGCGAGTGTCAAAGCACTACATCATTTGGGGCTGCAATTATTTCAGCTATGATTTCGCGCCCGGCCGGATTGTGTGGGACAAATGCAACCAAAGCTCGAGTTTCTCGGATTGCGAGATTGCCGCCACCGACCTGTTTACCAGCGTGCGTCTATTTCGGTATATGTGGAGCGGTATGCTGCAGGGGAAAAGCGTTGCGGAGGGGCACATTCAGCAAGGGAATAAGGCACTCAATGAGGTGCGTATTCACCCGACACAGAAGCCGGTTGCGCTGTATGACTGGCTGTTTCAGCGTTATGCGTCGCCGGGTATGCGCGTGCTGGATACCCATTTAGGGAGCGGCAGCAGCCGGATCGCGGCATATAAGGCTGGACTGGATTTCACAGGTTTTGAAATCGACCGGACATATTTCGATGCTGCCGAAAAGCGGTTTAGCAAATTTGCAGATCAAATCAGTTTGTTTTATGGGGAAGGAGCGGACACATATGAAAACCGATGAACTTATCGAAGCCCTCAGAAGGCTGAAAGTCCAGACCGGCTCTCTGGCCTGCCTCGGCTGCGGGCACGAGCATAACTGCGGCACGGGCGGCTGTGCGATCATCCGTGAGGCGGCCGACAAGCTGCAGGCGGTGGCAGAGTTTTGCGAGAGGAGAGGGCAAAAATGAAATCTTATGGCAAGGACGGCTACAAGCCGAACGTCGCGATCAATGATGCGGTACACGCGGTGCTGCGCGGCGAGCAGAGTGGTATGAGAAAGCTGCTTGAGGTGCTTGATGGTTCCGGCGCGGCATACATAAGCATTAAAGGCGGTGAACACTGCATTATCATCGGGACAAAGGAGTTTAGCGATTGGGTTGACGAGAATTACGACCCTGAGGACGATTGAAAAAATCCCTGCGATTGACAAAAATGAAAATTGCGGATATTCTTAGTAACTACGCGGACGGGGTAACTCGTCCGCTATGGTGTTCAATTTGAACACCGGGGAGGGGAAAGTGAAACGAAGGAAAACAGTGCGGGCCGGACGGCTCGTCTGGGACGCGGTTTACACTGTGCCGCGGCCGAACGCCAGCAAGCAGGAGCGCAAGCGCATCCGCGAGGTGACGGAGGAGCAGATCCAGCGCACCAACGCCAATACGGCGCAGCGCAAGCTCGAGCAGCTGATCGCGTGCAACTTTGCGGAGAACGATCTGGTTTTGACTGCGACGTATCGCGATGAGGATTTACCGGAGAGCGCCGACGTGACACGCAAGCACCTCGGCAAAGTGTTCTCGCAGATGCGGGCCTACCGCAAAGCGCGAGGTCTGCCGGATCTCAAGTACATCTACGTCCTCGAGGGCAGGCACGGAGACCACCGGCCTCACGCGCATATTATTATCAATGCAATCGGCGGCGATCTTGAGCTTTTCAAGTCGCTCTGGCTCTGGGGCGATGATGTGCAGCTCAATTACATCCGTGAGCGTGGCTACGACGGTTGGGCCGGTTATCTTACCAAAGAACGCCGGGAAGCGAGCCTGAACGGCAAAAAACAGTTTGTACCCAGTCGCAACCTTGACCGACCGGTCACGACTTACGAGTGGGTGGACGACGGCACGAGTGTTGACGCACCACCGGGCGCACAGGTGCTCGATGAGGGCGGCGGCCGGAATGAGATCGCATCCTGTAAGTTTGTAAAATACCTGCTGCCCTGGTCGGCGGCAGTTCATAATAATAACGCAACGCGCACGCATACGCGCGTTGTTTCTGGCTTGGAATGCTCTATAACATATCAACAGGGATTGGAGAAAAAGCCAAGCAGGGGTAGACAAAGGAGTAAATCGCGTGTATAATCAAAATCGAAAAAAGATCCGGTGCCCGCGATGCGGCAAGCCGACCAAGGTTTGGGTCGTGCCGGGAACAACCACGCTGCAGCAGTTTCCGCTGTGGTGCGAAAGATGCAAATGTGAGTCCACCGTCGACTACGACGGTGTAAGCCAACGTCTAAGCAGACAGGAGCTGACTTCGTAACACTCGAGCGCAATGTTCGTCGAGTGTTGCAAGCCAGCTCCTGTTTTTTTTATTTCCACCGGAAGGAGGCGAGGCCGTGCAGACGGTTGCCGAGATGATCCCGGATTACAAGAAAAATCTTGATGCGCTGCGAGCACGGCGCCGCGAGCTGATCGCCGAGCGTGAGCTCGAGCCGCGCTTCGAGCGCCGGCATGCGCTGACTGTGCGCATTATCCGGCTCGATGGCATCATCGCCAGCACGACGGCGGCGCTGCATGACATGATCGCCTATGCCGACTAAGCCGCTGCGGCCGTGCCGCCATCCGGGCTGCCGGGAGCTCGTGCGGTGTGGATACTGCGATAAGCACAAGCCGCGAGACGCGGATCGGCGCTCAGCGGAGTCCAGGCAGTGGCGCGCATGGTACGGCACCAAGCTCTGGACGGATGATCTCCGGCCGACGCAGCTGCTGCGTGAGCAATGGTGCCGGGAGTGTGCACGGCATGGCATTCGCACCAGGGCGACGGACGTGGATCACATCGAGCCGCATAACGGCGACTGGGAGAAGTTCACGGACCGCAGCAATCTGCAAAGCCTGTGCCACAGCTGCCACAGCGCAAAGACCATGGCAGAAAGCCGAGCTAAATCTCGCGGCCAGAGCGGCCGGAAGGGCTGACGCTTGGACGAGCGCAGTGCAGGCGCGACGTGCGCGGCTTTGGCGGGAAATCGCAAGATTTCCCGGACTACCCCCCACCCCGAAAAAGTTTTCGGCGGCGGGGCGTCTGACCGCAGCCGGGCTTCCGTGCGAGATTTTTTCCCAATGGAGCGGGAATTTTGGAGGTTTTGGAAATGGCAAACAGGAAAAGCGCCGGTCCGGCAGGTCCGGGCGAGGTAAAAGCGGCGTGGTTTATGCCGGAGCAGCTGGCGCGGGTGCCGATCGACGAGCTGGTGCCGTATGCGCGGAACGCGAGGACGCACAGCGAGAGCCAGATCGCCCAGATCAGAGCGAGCCTGCGAGAGTTTGGTTTTGTCAATCCGGTGCTGATTGACAGCGACCGGAATATCATTGCAGGCCATGGGCGCGTACTGGCGGCGCAGGCCGAGGGCATGACCGAGGTGCCGTGCGTACTCGTTGAGCATCTGACGGATGCGCAGCGGCGTGCATACATTCTGGCGGACAACCGGCTCGCGGAGCAGTCCGGTTGGGACACCGAGATGCTGGCGCTTGAGCTGGGCGAAATTCAGGCCGCGGGCATGGACCTGACGATCACCGGATTCTCGGCAGCTGATTTGGAAATGGAAGACCCGAACGAAGAACCGCCTGCCGCCGAAGATGACGGCGACAGCGGCGAACCGGATGCCGACACGCCCAGCCGCGCACAGGACGGCGATGTGTGGAAACTCGGAGACCACATCCTTTGGTGTGGAAATTGTACCGAAAAACCGTATTTAGACAAAATTTTCGGGGGGGGGGTAACACAAAAAGTTGATTTATTGCTTACTGACCCGCCGTATGGCGTCGATTACGTCGGCAAGACCGGCGATGCAATGACCATCGAGAATGATGGCGCTGACCGTGACGCGCTGATGGAACTGCTGACCGGCTCGTTTGGTGCTGTCAGCGAGTGGCTGCGAGAGGGCGCAGCGTATTACATCTGGTGTGCGGACAAAACGTGGGGTGTGTTCGCTCAGGCGGTGGAACAGCTTGGATGGCCGGTGCGCCAGCAGCTGATCTGGAACAAGGACTGCTTTGTGCTGGGCCGCCAGGACTACCAATGGAAACACGAGACGTGCCTGTATGGCTGGAAGCCGGGAGCCGCGCACAAGTGGTGCAGCGACCGCAGCCAAATGACCGTGATCGACTGTCCGCGCCCGAAGGCGAACCGCGACCACCCGACCATGAAGCCGATTCCGCTGTTTGACTACCTGATCCGCAACAGCACGGACGTTGGTGACACGGTGTATGACCCGTTCTGCGGCAGCGGCACGACGCTGCTGGCTTGCGAGCAGGCAAACCGTAAATGCGTGGCGGTGGAGCTGTCGCCGCGGTACTGCGATGTAATTTTACGCCGATGGGAGACGCTGACCGGCCGCAAGGCCGAGCGGCTTCGGAATTTGAGAGAGTGAGGTGACGAGATATGCCAGCAAGCAAGCCAATTCCGCGGGAGGCGGACGGGACGGTGGACATCAAGCAGGCGCGAAAGCGAATGCGGGGACACCGGACGGATGCGGAGATCGAGGAGAAGGCAAAGCGCGAGGTGCGCGCGAAGGAGCCGAAGCGCATTCAGGTGCCCAAGTACCTGCCGCAGGGAATGGCGGACGAGTACCGGCAAACCGCGAAAAAGCTGGTTGCCCTGCATATCTTTTCCGACCTTGACTATGACATGCTGGCGCGGTATTTTATCGCTCGCGCCGCCTGGCAGAACGCGCAGAACTGGGCGAACCGCGCGATCATGCAGGGCGACGCCAAGGAGGCGGGCAGCTGGACCAAGACGGCGAACGTTTACTTCGGCCAGTGCCAGAGCTGCGCGGCGGCGCTTGGGCTGAGCGTGTCGGCACGCTGCCGTCTGGTAATGCCCGAGCCGCCCAAGGATGAGGCCGACGAGGACCCGCTCAGCCGGATGCTTCGCGAGCGGGCAGAGCGCCGGAAAGCGTGAGGTTTGTCCGGGGCTGTGACGGGCAGTGCAATGCCTGCTCGAGCTTCGACCTTTGGCGGCAGGTGAGTTTTGTGATATTTCCTCGCCTGTCCGTCAGAGCCTCGGACGAGGACAGGAGGACAAAATGCAGAAACGGACGATCTGCCCGCTGACGTGCCCGATGATCAATGCGCAGGGGGTCTGCGAGAGTTCATGGCGGCGCGCCGGGCAGGTGCGCGAATGCCCGCACGACCGGCTGCGGCGAAAGACGCGCAGGCGACGCAAAAAGTGAATATTCCGACGCTCTGACGGGCGAGATGGCCGCCCGAACTCTACCCCCTTTATGTTTATCTATTCCTAACAGGGCGAACGCGGCGAGGTTTTCCTTTCTTTGTCCTCGCCCGTCCGTCAGAGCGCCGGAAAAGCTGTCGCGAGACTCCTGTCCTGCGGCGGGCGGCGATAGCCATATGCGCCGGCCGACCGCGCCGGGACGCGGGCAAGGATACGACGGATTGCACCGGAATGCTGACGAGCGGTGCGTCCGCCGGAGGGCAGGAGAAAGCGGACACGAGAGGGCAAAAACGGTGTTCAATTTGAACACCTGCAATACGCGCGGCGTAGCTCAACAGGAGAGCGGCCTCTATCTAAGGGGCGCCACGATGGCGGTGCAGGTGCGAATCCTGCCGCCGCGCCCAAACTGAAAATTGATCCGGCGCTGTGACGGGCGGCAAGAGCTGCCCGAGAGGCATGGGCGGGTTTTTGCAAACTCCGTCGGGCGCGACCGCTTCGCGCGGTCCGTCCGTCAGAGCGCCGGAAAAGAAAGAAGGAGAGACCATGACGCAAAAGGAAAAATACAGACGCGCCGCGTCAGCGATGCGCAAAGCTCTGCTGAGCATTATGAGCGACGGTCCGAGCACGGAATACCTGCTGCGCGCCACGAAGGATGAAATTCGGGCAGCGTTGCCGTATGAGGATAGCGACTACTGGAGGGCAGATGCCCCGGCCGAGGGCATTGCCGTCGAGGAAGAGGAAAAGGAGTGTGCCGAATTGACGCAGGAGAAATACAAAAAGGTCGCCGCTGCGATGCGCAGGGCGCTGATAGGCATCTGCGGAGATTTCGCGGATGTGGAGGACAGGCTGCGCACGGCGGATGTGGAAATTCAGTCGGTGCTGCTGAACGAGAGGATTTGCGCGCAGCCGGCAAGCTATCCGATCGAGGGCATTGCCGTCGAGGCGGAAAAGCTCGAAACTGAGGATGAGCCGGACGAGGGCGAGGGCGAGGCGAAAAAGCTGACGCGCGCGGCGGTGCTCGAAAAGGCACGTGCGTGCGTGTGCGGTGAGCGCGAGGAGGACTACGGCTCGCCGGAGGACAGCTTCGGCTGCATCGCAGAGCTCTGGGAGACTTATCTCCGCGCGGCGTGCGTCTCGCCGGACGCCATTGTCACGGTGACGGCGGCAGATGTCGCGATGCTGATGGCGCTGCTTAAAATCGCGCGTGTCGGCACGAGCTGCGTCGGCGGCACGGCGGACAGCTTTGTCGACCTGGCAGGCTATGCGGCCTGCGGCGCGGAGTGCGCAGAGGTGACGGTATGAGCTGCGAAAACTGCCGTTTTTACGCCGAGGGCGCGGCGGTAAAGATGGAGGCTTCGAGTGATGATGCTTGATATAGTTACCAGAATCGCAAGCGTTTATATCTATGCGGATGTCATTCTGGGCGGATCGATTATCACGCTAGGTTTGCTGCGGTTGTTATTGTTCATGGGGCAGGAAACCACAGACGCGTTTTGGAGGCTCTGTGACACGTGGAAGGACTTGCGACGCGGCAAAACAGAAACGCAGAGGGATGAACGGAAATGAAGAAAATTGCTTTAATCGTGCTGGCCATCGTGGCAGCGCTGGTACTTATGATTGCCGCTGCATTCATATCGGCCAATAACCGTGCGGTGTCGGCAGAGGAACAGGTCAGTTCGGCGGCAGCCGACGTACAGGTAGCCGAGAAACGCCGTGTTGACCTCGTGTACAATCTGGCGGACGCGGTGAAGTCCTACCAGAATTACGAGGGCGATACGCTGACCAGGATTACACAGGCTCGCGCTGCTGCCGCGTCCGGTAAGGTCGAACAAGCGCAGGTTGCGTTGAACGCCGTTGCAGAGCAGTACCCGGAACTCAAGGCAAACGAAAATTACAAGCAGCTCATGACCGAGCTTGCGCTGACCGAGAACCAGATCGCGCAGTACCGCAACAACTATAATCAGCAGGTACGGACATACAACAAACTGGTACGGTCTTTCCCAACTGGTTTCCTGCTGCGCGTAATGAACTATCAGGCAATCGACACGACCTATGCGGACTACGACGCACCGGAAGATGCTCCGCAGAACCTGTTCGGTGACAGCGATGGAAATTAAGCCTCGTGAAATGGCATTCAGCGTTGCAATCGTGTTTGTTATGCTGGCGCTGGGATTCCTGATCGGCAGTAAAATCGGTGACCATATTGCCGAAGAAAACGAGAAATTCACCACGGCAGCGCAGATCACAGACGATGGGCAGTTTCAGTACGCGCTGGCTACCGATTTCGGAAACATCATCGCTTACGGCAATCTGATCGCTGAACAACCTGTTTCGGCAGATGATTTGGACGGCGAATACGCAATACTGACCAAAATCACGGAACGATACACCATGCACACGCGCGTGGTGACATCTACGGACGGAAAGGGGCACACATACACCCGCACCGAGGTGTATTGGACGTGGGACAGGGTGAAACGAGAAGAAGACAGCACGGAAACTTTTTCGTTTATGGGTGTATCATTTCCTGCGGACAAGTTTTCTGTATCCACCCATCGGCAGGGCAGTATGATTTATGACAACAGTGAGCTGCGGCATTATTACGTAGTCGCAGACGCCAGCATGGTCGGCAGCATACATACCCGGATCAAAGATCATATGATCGCGGAAGATAATGAGTTCTATGCCGACACAGAGCCGCAGACGGTCGTAGACCGCGCTGTGAAGAATGAAGGAGTGCTTATCGTTATGTTCTGGGTGTTCTGGATCGCGCTGACCTGCGGCGCGGGATATGATTTCGGCGCGCTGGAAAACAGGTGGCTGGACGGATAATGTACAGCCCTGAAATGAGAGAGTATCTGAAAGAAATCAAGCGCGCACTTGTAAGCGCATGGAACAGGAGAGTGGACGTATGACAGGAAATAATTATCAGAGCAAGGCGATGCGTACGGCGACGCTTAAATGCTTCGACCCGGCAAATGCGGCGCTCGGCTTAACGGGCGAGGCGGGCGAAAAGCGCGGCGTGCGTCTCGCCGAACTCCATTATCACGCTGCTGCCGGTAGTTTCAAGTAGTTTCAAGTAGTTACAAGTAGTGAGCCGGTGCTGCGGCGGGCGGCGTGGTCAGGCCGTCCGAGGTCATATGCGACTCTCCAAGGGCGGCGCGCCTTACGGAACGGGCGCGCCTTCCGCCGGAGCACCGGAGACAAACCGCTGCAAAAATGCAGCGCAAAACCAATGTCCGCTGCGTTTTCGCAGCGCGAGCCAGAGGCCAGCGAGCCTCCAAGCCGACATCTTTAACCCCGAAAGAGGGGTGAGGTGTCGGCTTTTCTTTTTGGCTTTATCCACAAGATATTGTGCCGGTGTGGATAAGGCTGTGCATGATGTGGATAAACGAAAGGAGGCGGCGCGGTGTTTGACAGGGAGCAGGCGGATTTTGTGTGCGACTATCTCGAGTGCCTGACGTGCTCGAGCGGCGTGCCGCTGCGGCTGATCGACTGGCAGCGCGATATGGTGCAGTCGTTTTACGGCGAGATGACCGAGGACGAGGACGAGCCGGGCGAGTATCTGCGCAAATATCAATACCTTTACCTCGAGATCCCGAAGAAGAACGGCAAGAGCGAGATCGCGGCCGGTCTCGGCACGTACCACCTGTTCGCGGACGGGGAGACCAACGGCGAGATCTACCTCGTGGCGGCGGACCGCGACAACGCGGGCATTGTGTTCGCGGCGGCGAAGTTCATGGTAGAGTCCTCGCCCGCGCTCAAAAAGCGCAGCCGCATCGTGGACTCCACCAAGACCATCTTCGACACGGTGAGCGGCTCGAAGATGAAGGTGCTGTCCTCGGAGGCCTACAGCAAGCACGGCTACAAGCCGAGCTGCGTCATTTTCGACGAGCTGCACGCGCAGCCGAACCGCGATCTGTGGGACGTTATGACGTTCGGCGCGGGCGCTGCCCGCCGTCAGCCGGTGTGGATCGTGCTGACGACGGCAGGCGACGACCCGGACCGGAAGAGCATCGGCTGGGAGGTGCACGAGAAGGCGCTCGGCATCTGGCGGTACCGCAGAGGAGACCGCGACGAGCGGGCGCAGGACGATCCGCGCTGGCTGCCGATCATCTACGGCCTCGGCCTCGTGGAGGACGAGGACAAGCTCCGCGAGATCAACATTTTCGACGAGCAGCTGTGGCGAGACTGCAACCCGTCGGTTGGGCGGACGCTGCGGCTGAGCGCCATCCGCGCGGAAGCACAGGACGCGAAACGCTCGGAGGCGGCGGAACGGCTGTTCCGGTGGCTCAGGCTTAACCAGTGGATCGCGACGGCAAGCGTCGGATGGATTCCCGTGACGATCTACGACAAGACGCAGTGGAATCCGGAGGGCGCGGCGCACTGGACGGACGCGGTGCGGCTGCTGCGCGGCAAGCGCTGCTTCGGCGGCGTCGACCTCTCCAAGAGCACCGACCTTACGGCCTTCGTGCTCGTCTTTCCGCCGCAGGAGGGGTTGCCGCACTGGGTGGCGCTGCCGACCGGGTGGATGCCGCTCGACGGCATCGAAGCGCGCGAGCGCGAGGATCACTGTCCGTACCGCGACTGGATGCGGGCGGGCTTCCTGCACGGCTGCGAGGGCGACATCATCGATTTCGAGGCGGTAGCGGATGCAGTCGTGCAGGCGGCACAGGACTACGACCTCCAGATGGTTGGCTTTGACCCGTATCTCGGCGCGACGGTGATGCAGAACATCCGCGACAGGCTCGCCGGGACGGCGACCGAGGTGGTGGAAATCCCGCAGGGTATCCGCACGATCTCGCCGCCGATGAAGGAGCTCGAGCGGCTCATCCGCGAGCACGAGATGCTGCACGTGCACAACACGGCGGCGCGGCAGTGCTTCCTGAACGTGCGGTGCGTAACCGACGACAACGAGAACATCAAGCCGACGAAAAAGCGCAGCCGCGGCCGTATTGACATGACGGTGGCGTGGATCATCGCGTTCGCCACGGCATTGCTGACGCCGGAGCCGACGCTCGCGGACAGCGTGGCGGCGAGCGACTGGCACATGTGAAAGGGGGTGAGATTACATGCGCAAGAAGAAGCTGAACTACATCGCGGCGGAGGAAGAGATCCGACGCATCGCGGCCGGCCGCAACGAGCAGTGCCGCACGGTGACATGGCGCGAGGCGGTGGAGATGTGGGAGGAGAAGCACGGCGAGGACGCACACGCGCGAGCTGCATTTTTCGCCTACATCGGCATCGCGACGACAGACGAGTGCGCCCTGCTCGACGAGCTGGACGCAGATGTGCCCGAGGAGGTGACAGAGGCATGAAGGATATCACAAAAATTCTGCCCGATCTTCTGGTCTGCGGCGGCGCTGTTTGCATCGTTGTCGGACTGACGATGGTCAGCGTGACGGCGGCGTTCATCGCGGCCGGGGTGTTCCTCATCGCCGAGGGCGTGATCTCCGCCATCGGGGGTGACAGCGCATGATCGGACAGTTTATCCGGCGCGTCACCGGGCAGGGCGGCACGCTGACGCTCGACGACCCGACGGGCTGGTACAGCAGCAAGCGGCCGCTGTTCGGCGGAAAGGAAATGCAGGCGATGAAGCTGCCGGCGGTGAACGCCTGCATCGAGATCATCTCGGACAGCATCGCGAAGATGCCGGTGTACCTGATGGACAGCGGTACGCGCGAGCGCGTGACCGACCACCCGGCGCTGCGGCTGCTGACGAGCAGGCCGACCGAGGCGCTGACGGCGTTCGACTATCACAAGCTGATGGAGTCGCGGCGCATCGCCTACGGCAACGCCTACGCGCTCATTCTGCGCGACAAGTGGGGCGTGCCGGTGGAGCTGCTGCCGATCGCGCCGGGGGCCATGATGCCGCTGCTCGACAGCAACGCAAAGCTGTGGTACGTGGGCATTAACCCGAAGACGCAGGAATACCGCAAGTTCTGGCCGGAGGATGTGCTGCACTACAAGGCATTTTCCACCGACGGCCTCGAGGGCGTGAGCTACCTCAGGCGCGGCGCGGAGACCATCGAGACGGCGCTGCAGGCGCAGCGGTACGAGGCCAACTACTACAAAAACGGCGGACAGGTGTCGGGCGTGCTCGCGACCGAGACCGACCTTTCGAGCAAAACGCGCTTCGACGAGAACGGCAACGCCATCGATCTGAAAAACCGCATCCGCGAGAACTGGGAGAGCATCCACAGCGGCGCGGACAACGCCTTCCGCATCGCGGTGCTCGACCAAGGCCTGAAATACACGCCGCTGACGGCGACGAACCGCGACGCGCAGTTCATCGAGACCAAGGCGGCGAGCGTCGAGGACATCGCGCGGCTGTTCAACATTCCGTTTTACAAGCTCGGCGCGGGCAAGGAAAGCTATGCGGCAAACACGCAGGCGGCGATCGAGTACATGCAGCGAACGCTATCGCCCATCGTCTCCGAGCACGAGCAGGAGGACACGCACAAGTTGCTGCTCGAGAGCGAGAGCGCACGAGGCTTACAGCTGCGGCGCAACATGATGGGCGAGCTGAGGGGCGACTGGAGCGCCCGCGGCGCGTGGTACCAGACCATGCACCAGAACGGCGTTTACTCCGTCAACGACATCCGCGCGCTCGAGGACCTGCCGGACGTGCCCGGCGGCGGCGACAGACTGGCGTCGCTCAACTATGTACCGCTCGAGGATTTCAGGGAACTCAGCCGCAGCCGCAACGGCGGCGGCAACGGTAGGGAAGGAGGTGAGTGAGGATGCGATACAGCTTAAACGGCCACATCGTAGCGGACGGCGACGCGCCGATCCTGCGCTGGTGGGGCATTCCGGCGAGCTGCCCGGCGGACATCCGCGGCGCGCTCGCGCAGAACCCGGAGGGCGAGGAGTTCGTGCTTGAGATCAACTCGGGCGGCGGCTCGGTGTTCGCGGGGTTCGAGATGTACAGCCTGCTGCGCAATGCGTCCCGCCAGGGCGTGCACACGCGCGCCGAGGTGCAGAGCCTCGCGGGGTCGGCAGCGAGCGTCGTCATGGCGGGCGCAGACACGGCGGCGGTGTCGCCGGTGGGGCAGGTGATGATCCATCTGCCGAGCACCATTACCGAGGGCAACCAGGGCGTGCACCGCGAGAGCGTGCAGATGCTCGAGAGCATCACGGAGAGCAGGTTGTCCCGGATCTCTTCGGTCTCTGTACGCATGGTATCCTCCAAATCATGTAGTATTCTTGCATGACATGCAA
>ENA-UERY01001456-UERY01001456.1-human-gut-metagenome-genome-assembly--contig:-NODE-1456-length-14504-cov-2.581756_pt1 | contig 14504 bp, 2 predicted proteins | sample MGYA00242989_ERZ507990 | MGnify/ENA primary metagenome ERZ507990 (study PRJEB26167, sample SAMN06115529) | human gut metagenome | host: Homo sapiens | place: China:Fujian | collected 2015-08-26...
CTGTTTGCCACTTCTGTTTAAAAGTCCATGGCTTGCAGAGATAGCATCGTTGAAAAGGTGCTATGCAAGCCATGGACTTTTTATGTAAGTGAAGGGAGCGTATATGTTTTGATTGTAAAGAGGAGACACTGCTCCGCGAAAATTAAACAGTGTGACAATATAAATCTTCTTTCGAAAGGAGCGTTATATGTAACATGAGAAAAAAACTCAATTTTTTCAGGAGACTTACATCAGCGGCGCTAGCACTTTGCTGCTTGTTTTCCATGTTCCCTACAGCAGGGGCCGCAAATACAAGCACAAAAGAAAAGCGTAGCATCTGGCTCATCTCTCAACCGGGTTTCGGCGTACGTATTGAACAGCCTACCTCAGGCAATACGGGTGTGTATTTCATGAATATGAGTGAACCCAGAAACGCCGATGGTACGGGAGAGACGGATGGTCCATGGTTGGAAACCAAACCATGGACAGACACGAGCACCGGCGAACAATATTATGTACTGAAACCAACAACTAAAGATACGGGCATTGATAATACCGCGAACCAAGGTGACAACGGCGTCTTAGGTAATTATAAGGACGACATTGGTTTTCTCCGTATGCGTTGCGATTTCCATAATCGAGTTTTGCCGGATACATCCATTCCAAACTGGCAAGGTACATACTTCAAATTTAAGCCAGCAGAGACGCAGCCGTTTAAGAAAGGTCAAAGTAACAGCTCTAACCAAGAAAAAGAATATTGGGCTGGCAAAAGACAAGGCGGCTCGATGTTTTACATCGGTTATAGGGCAAATGCGTGGGAGCAATTTGTCACCCAGTATTATAATGAATATGCACCATCTCCTCTAGGTATCCGATATGTCGATAGCTTTAGTGATTCGAGCTATACATACTATTATGCACAGGTTCGAATCCCGAAGAGCTGGGTTGACAAGTATGTAGCTGAAAAGGGCTACATGACAGATGCAGCACGAAAGGCCCGTGCTAACTGGACAAATTACACACAGTTTCGTTTTGAATCGGAGTACGAAATTGACCCGGCAGTAGAACCCGGTAAAGGCACTATAATTTTTGATTGGAACCTCCCCGGCAGCGATGCATCTGTAGAGTATCTTAAACCGACTGGAACCACAATAAATGTCCCTACAAATGTTAAATCACTAACAGCTGGTAATGTAACATTTAAGTTCCGTGGTTGGTATGATGCCCCAGAGGGCGGCAACAAGATCGGTTCTACGGTAACCGTACCTGATAGCGCATATACTGTATATTACGCACAGTGGGATGCTGATGTGACAACTACTCCGGTCCAGCCAGAGGGTAAGGGAGATATGTATATTGCATATTTCGATTATAACCTTCCGGGCGCCGGTGTCACGGCAGCATATAGCATGGCAGGCACCTTTACATGGACTGCAGAAACCGATGACGGCGAAACCCAGACCTACACGGTTAAGTTGCCGTTCCAATTCCCGGGCGATCCGTATCGAGATGGATATGAATTCAAGGGATGGGGTACGACACCCAAATCCACCACACCTGTAGATGGAAACTGGAAACCGTCGGAAAACCAGAATACGCTGTATGCTATTTGGAAAGCAAAAACTTACACTTTTACATGGAATAGCAACTATCCTGGTGGTGGTCAATCTACAACCACTCAGAAATATAACGAAACCGTAAAGCCGGGTACAGCCCCCTCTCGTAAAGGTTATGATTTCGAAGGTTGGTATGCAGATGCAGCATGCTCGACTCCGCTGCCGGCTGACGCAAAGGTTACTGCCGATACGACTTACTACGCAAAGTGGGTTGCACAGAAAGTACAGGTTAACTACTATGATACTCGGGAAGGAACCGGTCTCGTAGGAACTCAAACTTACAGCTATGATGATCTGCTTCATCTGATGAAGGCAATGCAGGACACCACCGGTCATTTCTTCGGCGGCTGGGCTAAGACTCCTGGCAGCAAGACACCAGTAAGCGACGAACTTAAACTTGCCGAACCAGAAATTACGCCGCAGAAAAATGGCTACTGGACTCTCGATCTGTATGCAATCTGGAATGAGAAGACCGCGACCTTTACGGGTACAGTCCGGTGGGATGACTTTACCAACAATGATGGTTGCCGTCCAGAAAGCGTGAAACTCGGACTGGTTTCTTCTATCAAGGATGAACTGGTAGCTGAAAAAACTGTAGCTGATGATGGTACCAACGAGCAGAGCGTCGTATTTGACAATCTGCCTATTACAACATCTGATGCATCCACCGAGAAGATCACCTACAAACTCGTGTTCCTGGGATACACGGATGCGGACGGCCACTATCGTGATATCCATGATACGGCTGCCTCCTCCGGTGAAATCGAGGGTTCGACAGCTTCTAAGTATGATGACGCTGTTTACACGACTTACAAGTATGCCGTCAACAACTATGTTGCAGGCTATGCCGCTTATATCAAGCTCGATCACAACCTGATCACGACTGGTGACGATATCAAGTTCACGATCCAGTGGAAGGATGAGAGCAATAATGATGGTAAGAGACCGGGCGCTGTAACACTTAATCTGTTTGCAAACGGTGTTAAGGTCAAGGAGCAGCCGCTTCATAACTCCGATACCGGTCTCGCAAGTGTAAGTGCAGCAGATTGCGCAGTTACCGATGACGGCAATACTTGGACTTATACTTGGAAGGATTATCAGAAGTATTTTAATGGCACGGCTATTAAGTACACCACGACAGTTACGAACGATGATCAGGTAACTAAGTATAATGAAAACAAGTATACAACCAAATACCTGAACAGTGCTAATGAGGCAACTGGCGACGCAACCGGCGCTATCATTTCCCGTGATATTGAACTGATCGATAAGACTGCAACAATTCACTGGGATGATGAAAGCAATCGAGACAATACTCGACCGGATAGTGTTGGCATTAAGGTGACCGCTTATGAGTGGAACCCCAAAACCTACCGTTGGGAAACCGTCGATGTGGGAACTGCAACTATCAATGGTGGCAAGACTGTCGATGAATGGTCTTATACATTTAATAATGTAAAGAAATACAACGGCGGTCAGCAAATCATTTATAAGGCGGAGATCACATCTGATCTTAATGCACACATTGAAGATGGAGCTAACGGTTATTCATGGACCGCAAATGAACTTGATGTAACCGTATCTCATCGTAAGAACACAAAGAATGTTCCGGTAACTGTCGAGTGGGCTGACTCTCAGAACAATGATAACATCCGTCCGTCTACTGTAATTCTTCAGCTCTATGCGGATGGCAAGAAGATGGAAGGCTCTGCTTATCAGCATATTCTGAGTGGCGACAAGACTGCCGATACTTGGAATTATACCTTTGAGAACCTCCCGGTTTACCGTGATGGTGAAGAGGGTAAGGAAATTCTGTATACCGCTTCTGTAGAAGAGGCCGTAAAGGATTCTATCTATGGCACCTACATTTCCATGGCCAACGGTCAGGAAGAAGAGGTTGTCCGCTATACCGCGTCTTACATGGATGCTAACGGCAACACTACGGCAAACCTGGCAGACTCTGCAAAGGCTTACGTCAAACTGACGCACAGCACTGATCAGGGTACAGTATATCTGTATGCAAGTTGGCATGACGATCAGAATCGTGATGGCAAGCGGCCGTCGTCCATTCAGGTTGATCTGTACAAGCAAGTAGACGGCGTGAAGACCTTTGTTAAGACCTACACCGTAACCGCTGGTAACGACAACTCCTGGACCTATAAGATCACCAACCTTCCGCTGAGCGAAGGCGGTAAGCCGATTACTTATCTGGCAGATGTTTCTGATGACTTCAGAAATAACCTTAAGGATACTTATGGCTACACCGTTTCTATGGAAGGTAGCAACGTTCACCTGTACTACACCCCGTCTGTTGGTTATGTTACCGGCCACATCAACTGGTTGGATAACGATAACAACGATAACGTTCGCCCGGCAAAGGTCGTTGGTGAACTTTATGCTAACGGTAAGGCAACCGGCCAGACTCTTGAGTTTAACGTAGATAACGATTGGACTCAGACCTGGCAGGATGTCGCATCTTACTATAATAATAAGGGCGCAACTGGTACACCGGTAGTATACACTATTAAGGTAACTACTCCGGATGGTTACGAAGTAACCTATACTCCGGAAAGCACTACCACTATTGACCCGCATGAAATCCAGATCGACCTTGCTCATGGTATCCAGACTAAGGGTATTACCGCTAAGGTATACTGGGATGACGAAAACGACAGCAACAGCAAACGCCCGGACTCCGTAGAAGTGCAGCTTTACGCAGATGGCGAAAAGGTAGTAGGCAAGACCGCTACGCTGACCGCCGAGAATGCAGACGCTGCAAACTCGAATATCTGGGTTACTAACTTTGCGGGTCTTGACGAGTTCAAGAATGGTAAGCTGATCGATTACACCATTAAGGTTAACGACAACACTACCAAGACCTACTCGGCAATGACGGCAGGTATGAACCTGTATCTTTCTTATCAGTCTGCAAAGGCGGATATGAATGTTTCGTTCCGTTTCGAAGATGGCAACAATGCTGATGGTGTTCGTCCGGAAGCACTTTATCTTACGCTTACTGCTGACGGTGTGCCGGTTGATGGTGCTGAGTATAATCAGACTGTTAACTTTGTTACCGATGGCATAAAGTGTTCCTTCAAGCAGCTGCCGGTATACTCTACGAACGGCACAAAGATCAAATACAACGCAACGGTATCTCTGGACTCTGAGTTTGGCGCTACGGATTATCAGATCGCAACCTCTAAGGATATCGAACTGTCCGAGACCAATGTTCAGACAAACCAGATCGTAGTAACCTTGAAAAAGGCTGCTGAAACAGGCACTGAAACCGGTCATGTTTACTGGTTCGATGCAAATAACCAGCGCGGAAATCGCCCGAACGATCTCACCATTGATGTACGTTCCGATGCCCAGAAGGGTGTAGTTGGTACTTACAAACTGGATAGCGTTACTGGCAAGGTAACTGATGCCTCCTCCGGTGTGGAAGTGGGTACTGTTGAAGTGTCCGAGTGGGGCAGCGATGGTTCTTCTTGCTGGACCTACACGATTTCCGGTCTGAAGCAGAACTCTATCTATGATGGCGTGGCTCACGGAATCTTCTACTATGCATCTGCTCGTACCACCGGCATTGCTGCCTGGTACACCAAGGTTGATGGTAAGGATAATGGCCTTGACATCGGCCTTACCCACAGCAACTACAAGGACGATGTTGGTCAGGCACAGCAGGATTTTGCAATTACCCTTAACTGGATGGATAATAACAACGCTTGGAACTACCGTCCGAACACCAACGGCGTAGACGTCAAGCTGCTGGCAAATGGCGTAGAGTACAAGACCGTACATCTGACCCAGACCAATGCTGTTAAGGACAATGCAAACTCTTGGACTTATTCCTTCACGGGTCTGCCGACTTATCTTAACGGCCATGCGGTTGTTTGGACGGCAGAAATCGCAGATGTTAATAAGTACACCGCGAACACATCCAACCACCGTGATTACTGCACTATCACCATGACTCAGTCTGTTGGCTTCAATTTCACGACAAACTGGAACGACAGCGATAATGATGATGCAGTTCGTCCGTCTGCTGTTACCGTTGATGTTTACGGCGATGGCACGAAGGTTGGTTCTGTAACCCTGACCGGTACGGGCAATACTTGGACTGGCTCTATCAAGGACCTCCCGGTATGGCGCACCACTGGCACTACTATCCCGGTTAACTACTCGTTCCGCTGGTCTGATGACACCGCAGCAGCAATGCTTGACGAAGGTTATCAGGCAGCTGCAACCAAGAATGGCTCTTCTGTTGAGTCTGATACCTGGTACTATCTGTCCACAACTGAGTGGGGCAAGAGCGACGGCGGTCTGAATGACCTGACTGGACAGTATGAATGGGAAACAACGATCACTCGTAACAAGGAAACAAAGACCGTATACGCTGAGATCATGTGGAACGACGATGCAAACCGTGATGGCAAGCGTCCGGAGTCCGTAAAGGTTCAGCTTTACGCAAACGGCAAGGCTGCTGGCGAGCCGAAGACTTTGACCGGCGGTTCTACCGACAGCACCTGGAATATCAACTGGGAGAAACAGGACGTTTACGATAATGGTAAGCCCATTGAGTATACTGTAAAACTTGTTGACGTTCCGAACGGCTATGATGCAACCACGGATGCATCTGGTCTTAACATCACACTTACTCATGACCCGGCAACCACGTCTGTAACTGGTAAGGTAATTTGGGACGATAAGTCCGAGGCACATTATCAGTACGACAGTCAGTATGGCGATCTGGTTAAGAGCTGGTATCAGATCGAACGTACTGATGTTTACATGCAGCTTCTGGTTAATGGCGTTCCGTTCGGTGAACTCGTAAAGATTCCAGGTCAGGGTTACAAGCAGGATGATGGCACGTTGGCTAATTATGCTACTTATACGTGGAACAATGTATACGTTCACGAGAACGAGGGCGACACCAATGTATACACCATTTCCGTTTTCTCTGACCCGCTGACCGCACTGCTGAATGATGGCTATACTCAGACATACGACTTCTCGAAGCAGTATGAGCCTACCACCACTATCAGCCACACCTATTATGATGTACGCGGCACGGTATATTACCTGTACAACACCAGCGAGGAGTTTAAACTGGCGAACGTTCCGGTAACTGCTTATCTGTATGATGAGTCTACCAAGACTTATACTGCTGTAGGCAGCACTACTACTGATGCAAATGGCACCTACGAACTGAAGAACCTTCCGCAGGGTCTCCTGACTGTACGTGCAACGTATCAATATGGCGATTACACTTACGCAGGCAGTGTAGGTGTTAACCTCCATCTGTGTGACCAGAACGATGCTGACATCATTGTCAACCGCGATTCGACCGCTGACAGCGATCTGTATCGCTACACCGCATCCGGCAAGGCTTTCTACCAGACCGATAAGACCAATGCAGCAACTAAGACTCCGGTTCCGGAAGGAAGCGTTGTACTGCTGTATAAGGTAGTTGATGGTCAGGAGAGTGCTCAGTATGTCGGAATGACTACCACTAAGGCCGATGGTTCTTACAGCTTTGAAAAGCTGTCGGATGGCACTTACATGGTAAACGTCGTATTTAATTACGATGGCAGCACTTACACTTACGATAACACCGACGCAAAGACTGACAAGCTCAACTTCGTAGTAAGTGGCGCAGATGTTAAGTGGAAGGATATCGTAAAGCAGGTCAACAAGCATGTATCTCCGGTTGACCCGACTGATCCGGTAGTTCCGACTCCGGATCCGGAACCGAAGCCGGAACCGTGTGTAGTAGATGGTAACGTTTACTACTCCGATAACGGCGTTCACACTACTGATCCAGTAGAAGGCGTAGATGTTTACATCTATGGCGCTGACGGCAACACACTGGTTGGAAATACTACTACCGACGCAGATGGTCATTGGACTATTGATGGCCTGACTGCAGGCAGCTATATCGGTGTATTCTCGCACAGCGCAAATGCTTCCCGTGTTCTTCACTTCACTATCTCCGATAGCGATTTTGAAAAGGGCACTTACACCGCAGCAGCGCAGTATTTTGATCGCGTATCCGGTCTGAATACTTCCACTATCCGTGGTGTAGTTCTTGATGAAAACGGAAAGCAGACCTCTGCTCTGGTTGAAATTATCAACCCGGACGGCGACATTGTTGATGTAGCTTACACCGACAAGAATGGCGCCTATAACTTCACTGTTGCATCTGGTATCACTTATCAGGTAAAGATTACGACTGTTAATAAGCAGACGCAGTATCTGTCCGCCGGTGATCCTGATGACAATTACACCACGCTGACTAACTACACAATCTCTGGTAACTACTCCATTGGTGGCACGGCACAGGAAGGCGCTACCGTTGCACTGTACAAGCAGTCCGGTGACAACTTCAACTTGCTGACCGCAACGCTGACTGATTCTAAGGGTGATTACGCTATTAAGGTAACCGAGGCGGGTAACTACCGCATCGCTATGTACCGTAACGGTGAAATCTATGCAACCCATTATATCTCTGTTGGCTACCAGGAGTACGAGCCGCAGGTAAGTGAACTTAATGGCAAGTATACGATTTCCGGTTCTGAGCCGGGCGGCTTTGATTCCGGTATCCTGTACAACACTACTACTAAGGTTGTCAAGGTAGCAGCTAACGTAGAGGGTGGCTCTCAGTATGCGATTTCTGGTCTGGACGCAGGCACTTACCGCCTCGAACTCACCAAGGGCGACACAAAGACTACTTACTACATCGATGCTCCCGACAATGCAGTAAAGGTAACCTACAATGTAACCGTCAGCGGCAATGTCGTTGACAATACTGGCAAGCCGATGCTGGGCGCAGTTGTAACGCTGTTTAACAGCAAGAACCAGCAGGTAGGCGAGCAGACCATTATCACTAATGGCTCGTTCTCTTACAAAAAAATCCCGGCTGATAACTACAAGATCAAGATTGAGTATCCGGTATCCGGCACTCAGCTGCTGGACAAGACCACTCAGGATACAGACAGCTATGGCAAGTCTTATCCGTCTGGTATTACTCCGGGCGATGTTTGGTCTTGGAACATCAATGCACAGACCGTATCTGGTAAGGTAACTGACCAGGACGGCAAGCCCGTCGCTAACGCTACGGTTGTTCTCAAACTGAATTCCGATCCTGATAAGGCATACGGCGTTCAGACTGACAAGGACGGCAACTGGACGATGGGCGTAATGGATGGCGAATACACCGCTTCCGCTAACTTCCAGTTTGATGCAGGCCACATCTATCCGGCAGCTGCAAGCGTACCTGTTAAGGTAGCTGGCGCAGATGTAACCGGCGTAGACTTTGTAATCAATCGCTTCACCGTTTCCGGCTCTGTTGTCCGTGAAGGTGACAATGCTCCGGTTGAAGGCGCTGATGTAACTGTAACTCTGAAGGATGGTACTCCGTATTATAACGGCAAGACTGGTCCGGATGGTACATTTACTATTCCGTCGTTCCCTGATGATTATAAGGTAACGGTCAAGAGCAATGGACAGACTGCTGATGCAGAGTACACTGTATCTGGCGACATGCCGCTTACTCTCAAACTGAAGACCCCGATCACTATCACTGGTATTGTTTATGATGCTGACGGCAGCGTAGTTGCTGATGGTATCGTACACTATACTGGCTCCGCAAAGTCGGGCAAGGTATACACCAACAACAACGGCGAGTACAAGATTGTGCTGAACGCTGACTTGCTCGGCGAGTACAACCTGTACGCAACTGCAGCAGGCAAGCAGTCCGACACTGTTACTATCAATGTTAAGGGTGATACCACTCAGGACCTGACTCTTAAGACTGGCTCTGATGTTCCGACGGGTGACCGCACTGCTTCTGGTGTAGTTACCGATAACGAGGGCAATCGCCTTGCAAACGCTGTCGTAACCATTAAGTTTGGCAACGACAAGACCAAGACGCTCGAAACCTCTACCAACGATCATGGTGAGTTCCGTTTCGACGATCTGCCGGATGGCACTTACTATCTGACTGCTGTCGTTGAGAGTCCGAATGGTTACAGCTATGAGACGAACGGCGAGACCACCATCCATCTGGATGGCGAGGATAAGACCGATATCGTACTGGCAGTAACCCTGTCTTACAAGGTAAATGTTGAAGTCGTTGATACCAACGGCGATCCGATTTCTGATGCAACCGTATCTTACACCGGCGCAAGCGATGGCTCCGCAAAGACCAACGCTTCTGGTGAGGCAACTCTCCAGATTGCAGGCGGCAAGTATGAGTTTGCAGCAAAGATTGGCAACCGCACTTCGGACACCAAGACTGTAACCATCGACAAGGCAACCACCGTTAAGTTGATTATTGAACTGACTGGAATTAAGAACGAGCCGCCGGTATCGGAAGCACATTCTAATGCTATCAACGGCTACGTTTATACTCCGGACGGTGCTCCTGTAGAGGGCGCAACTGCTAAGCTGCTCAAATACAATCTGGAAACTGAGGAGTGGGATGTCATTAAGACTACCACTTCCAACGCAGACGGCTACTACGAATTCACCGAGCTGGACGATGGCCGCTACCGCGTAGAAACCAACTATGAGCTGACCACTACAGTAAGCACTACTGTTGGTACCTACGAAATCAATGGCCATGCCAAGGATGAAGGTGGCAACCCGTATGTAGGCGCTACCGTAAATCTGTACGATAGCGAGCATCAGCTCATCGCAACCGTAAAGACGGATGAAACTGGCTACTATGAATTAAGGCTGGCGAATATGAAGTAGAGATCATTCCTGCAGAGGATGCCTCCAAGGTTACGACCGTCAAAACCACAGTTGAGCCGAGCAATGCTGTAATCGCTGGTACCGTTACCGATATCAATGGCAATCCGGTAGAAGGTGCAACGGTTACTGTTTCTGGCCCGGGCGGCGAGTGGAATATGACCACTAAGGCTGACGGCAAGTACAGCTTTGAGGTTCCGGATGGCGGCGATTACACTGTAAAGATTACTTACCCGGCACATTATGATGTTGCTACGGATGGTTCTTACAAGAACGATCCTGACAATCTGATTAAGCCGGATCTGGTATCTGACAACATTACGATCTCCGGTTACGTGCATGATACCGACGATAATGCTATCGAAGGTGCAAACGTAATTCTTAAGGATGCTGCTGGCAATGAGCTGCAGCGTACCACCACCAACACTGACGGTTACTACGAATTCCCGAATTTGAAGCCGGGCAAGTACATTGTAACTGGTGAGGTTGGCGACGATCACCGCGACTACAATGTTGATACTTCCAACTCTGGCAGCACCAATCCTGACAAGCCGAATCCGGATCCAAAGCCGGATACCGACAAGGTACAGGTAAATGGCATTGTAGTAACCGACCACAAGCGCCCGCTTGCTGGCTCCGTAATCACTGTGCGCAATATGGATAGCGGCAAGAACTTTACCATTACTGCTGATGCTGACGGTAAGTTCAGCACTGGCGAGATGGATAAGGGCCGCTACGAACTCGTAGCAGAGTACACTCACAAGTACGGCACAAACGAGTCTGACCCGCTGAATATTACTGCTTCTCAGGACGATGCTGTAATGGTTATCGTGCTCAAGTATGTCGATGACGTAAATGGTGACGGTAAGACCGAAACCATCTACGCAGGCGAAGACGATAAGTTTGATACTCCCGACGACTGGTATCCGGCAGACATTGATAAAGACGGTAAGGATGAAAAGATCTTTGCTGGCGAAGATGGCAAACCGGGCACCAAGGACGACCACTACGATTTCGATGTTAACCATGACGGCAAGAAGGAAACCGTTTGGGTTGGCGAAGACCGCATCCCGGGCACAGAGGATGACTATTATCTGACCGATCCTGATAAGGATGGCGTAGATGATAAGATTTACGCTGGCAAGGATGGCGTACCGGGCACCAAGGACGATTGGTATGAAAAGGACGTTGACGGCGATGGTAAGGATGAAATCATCCACGTTGGCGAAGATACCAAGCCGGGCACCAAGGACGATTGGTATGAAAAGGACGTTGATAAGGACGGCAAGGACGAAAAGGTCTGGGTTGGCGAAGATGGCAAGCCGGGCACCAAGGACGATTGGTATGAAAAGGATACCGATGGTGATGGCAAGCCCGAAAAGCATCCGATTGGTGTTATCGAGGTCAACTTCGATGCCAATGGCGGCAGCGTAAATGGAACCTCCGTTTACACTGTTGAGAAGTCCAAGATCAGCAACCTGCCGACTGCAACTCGTTCCGGTTACACCTTTAATGGCTGGTTCACAACGGTAAATGGTGGTACTCAGATCTCCATGTCTGATATCACTGCTATGCCGATCACCACGACTGTGTATGCGCACTGGACCAAAACCGACTCTGGTAATCAGGGCGGCGGTACATCCGGTGGCGGTGCCGGCGGCGGTGGCGGTGCCGGTGGTGGCGGTGGAGCCGGCGGCGGTGGAGCAGTAGCTCCGGCACCGAGCGGCGACTTCAAGATCACCATCGATAAGGCAGACGGTGCAACCGTAACCCCGAATGGCGATGTCAACGTCAAGAAGGGCGACGACCTGACTGTCACGATCAAGCCTGATGGCAAGCACGTAATCAAGGACGTAATTGTAGACGGTAAGTCTGTAGGTGCTGTGAATGACTACACCTTCAAGAATATCGATGCAAATCACACTCTGAAGGTTGTTACCCAGCTTAAGGATATGCTGACCGATAAGCATATTGCTTATGTTGGCGGCTATCCGGATGGCTCTGTAAAGCCGGGTGCATCTATCACTCGCGCTGAGGTCGCAATGATCTTCTATCGACTCCTGAGCGATGACGCTCGTGCGGCTTATGCAACCACTGATCATAACTTCACGGACGTGGCTTCCAGCGCTTGGTATGCCAAGGCTGTAGCAACTCTTGCAAACGCTGGTATTGTAACGGGCGATCCTAATGGTAACTTCCGCCCGAATGCAACAATTACTCGCGCTGAGTTTGCAGCGATTGCAGCTCGTTTTGACAACTCCTCTTCGGAGAATGTCAAGAACCCGTACACCGATCTTTCTGGTCACTGGGCTGCTGCTCTGATTGCTCGTGCAAGCAATCGTGGCTGGGTAACTGGTTACTCCGACGGCACCTTCCGTCCGAACATTGCCATTACCCGTGCAGAGTCTATGACTCTAATCAACCGCGTACTTGGCCGCGACAAACTGACTGCCGAGAGCCTCCTTGACGCTATGAAGAAGTGGCCGGATAATGCAACCTCTGCTTGGTACTACCTCGCAGTGCAGGAAGCAACGAATGGCCATGACTCCAAGATGGAGAATGGCAACGAAATTTGGACCGAGCTGGTTGAAACTGTCCTGCCGCAGTAATGGCAGAAAAGAGAAGAGCCGCTACCAAATGGTAGCGACTCATCTCAAAAGGTAAGAATGCAATAGGGGACTGTAAGAGGTCCAATTCGAGCAGTCCCTGCATTCTCATCCATTTTAGCAAATGTAGGTTTGAAAAAACAAGCCAACAAATGTTCGTACAAACTAAAGTGGAGGATTGACTATGAAGACAAAATCATTCAAACGTGTTACTTCATTGGTTCTGACACTTGCAATGCTTTTCTCGCTCGCACCTACATCGTTCGCTGTCGATGATCCCATCGATGCAAATGATAATACGATTGTGAGCGATATTGGCAACGCAGATCAGACTACTGATAACACGGTCGATACAGGAACACCTGCATCGAAAGGGGAGGACGTTCCCTCTGACGTTCCTACTAACGAAGAAACTGAAAACACTTCCGACGTATCCGCTTCGGACGCGGGAGATCCGAATGATGCTATCAATGACATCTCTCTCGTAGCCGCAGCAAACACCTACTATGTAGCCAACAGCGCCGCAGGCGGCAGCGATACTAGCGGCGATGGTTCTGAGACTAATCCGTATATGACCATCGACCACGCCATCGCAGCAGCGGGTGCGGTAGACGAGATCAATATCGTACTGATGTCTGATTTCGAATCAACTACAGAAATTGAGTTTAAGGATAACTACAAGACCATCAATTTCACGTCCAATGGATCCTCGAATTTCAAAATCCAGTATGCTGGTGTTAAACCGATCGGCACTGAGTCTGGTTTTATCAAAGTAACAAACGGCGCTACTGTAAACTTTGACCATGTTGATCTTTACGGTTCTACTGGCAGCTATGATGGCCGTGTAATTTACGTGGCTAACAATGGTACTGTAACTCTTACCAACACAAATGTAACACGCGGCCGTGTTAACAACGTAACCACTATGCAGGGCGGTGCAGGTGCACTGGCAGCTGACCACGGCGTTCTGAACATTGGTGAAGGAGTTGTTATCTCGGGTAACACAACAACCGCTGGCGGCGGTGCGCTCTTTGTGTGCAACGGCGGCCAGATCAACATCGCTGATGATGCTGAAATCACTGACAACACCGCAGCTTATGGCGCTGGCGTATACGCTGACACACAGACTGAGTCCTACGGCGGTCTGCATATTTCTGATAGTGTACAGATTACTGGCAACAAGGCTACCCAGCAGGGTTCCGGTATGTACATCTGCAAGTCCGCCAATGCAACTGTTAAGGACAACGTTGTAATTAACAACAATAAGACCTCTGGTGCGCAGAACAATGTATACCTCGATGACGAGGCAACTCTGGACATTGCTGGTACGACCACCGGTGCAAACATCGGTATCTCCGCTGATCCGGAAGAGGCTTATCGCCTGGTATCTCTGCCGAATGGCTACAACATCAAGCCGACTAAGACCGGCGATGAAAAGGGCTGGCACGACGACTGCGGCACTTGGGATATCCGTCACATGACTTATAAGGGCGTTGAGGGTCTGTACCTTTATTACAAAACCCTGGATGTAACCTTTGAAGATGTTCGT
>ENA-UERY01001461-UERY01001461.1-human-gut-metagenome-genome-assembly--contig:-NODE-1461-length-14431-cov-2.349101_pt1 | contig 14431 bp, 10 predicted proteins | sample MGYA00242989_ERZ507990 | MGnify/ENA primary metagenome ERZ507990 (study PRJEB26167, sample SAMN06115529) | human gut metagenome | host: Homo sapiens | place: China:Fujian | collected 2015-08-26...
AGAGTCAATGGCGAACAATTAAAAACAAGCTAATTTTATGACTCATAATCGCTTGGTCGCTGGTTCAAGTCCAGCAGGGGCCACCAAATTTCAAGGACTTGCGAGAAATCGCAGGTCCTTTTTTTATGGGTATTCCGTAGAAATTGGTATGTAGCAAAAAAGAGTTTGTTCTGGAAAAATCAATACTTGCTTGCATCACTATGTTGAATGAGTACACGGAAGAAAATGGCTGGCGGGGACTAAAGCTATTTACGCGATACACCTGTTCAGAAAACAGCATGTTAATGGCAACCCCATCTGGACGCCGCCATCCAGAGATGGAAACGTCCGTTAGAGTTTAATTCGATAGTCAGCTCACACTAGCTCTTTGAGCTGCTCCTGCATATAGGTTGAAAAATACTCTGGGTTCTTGATAAGGATGCGGTTACCGGAGGCGACTTTTTCTGCCCATCCGGCCACTTTTTTCGTGAACTCGGGATTCCATCCCTCTTGCTCACCCCGTGCCATCACAACTTCCGGACTCGCTGGCACACCTAAGTCATGCAAATACTTTAAGATTCCCTTAGCGGTACTTTCATCCATTGAATGGGGTACTGACGCCGAAGTGTTCATACCACCAATAAAATCCAATGCTTTCTCAATTGCTGTTGGCATGCTCTTATCCTTAAAATTAACCACGTGAGAGACACATTTATACTATGTACCCAACTCCGCCGGGATATCAAAGAGAACATCGCCTTTATTTGACTTACCCCGCAGCTAAACGCTTGCGCGGCTGTTTTCTGCGCTATTTTTTTGCTTCTCCGGCTAAAACCAGTCCTGTTGCCACCGCATTACGCGGCCCTTCGGTACCTCGAATATTGCCCTGCCCGGCGACAACGCCGTAATGCGCCAGCGCATCGGTGATCATCTGCGGGATTTCGAAATCCAGCGAAGAACCGCCTACCAACACCACAAACGTCATATCGCGAATAGAGCCGCCGGGTGACACCTGGCGTAACGCGCGCAGGCAGTTGGTCACAAAAACCTTCTCTTTAGCCTGTCGGCGCACCAGACGGATTTTTTCCAGCGAAGTCTGGTTATCTACCGGGATCAGCTCGCCCTCTTTCAAGTACACCACTTTGGCGAATACTGACGGACTGAGCGGTTCGCGGAAAAACTCCACCGCGCCGTTCTCATGGCGAATGCTGAACAGGCTCTCCACTTTTGCCAGCGGGTATTTTTTAATTTCCTCCGCCAGAAATGCATCGCTTAAGCCCAGCTCAGTTTGAATCAACAGGCTGACCATATTCCCCGCGCCGGCCAGATGTACCGCTTTCACTACGCCGTCGCTATTGATGACGGCGGCATCGGTAGATCCTGCGCCTAAGTCGAGGATCGCCAGCGGTGCGGCGCATCCGGGCGTAGTTAACGCCCCCGCCACGGCCATGTTGGCCTCCACGCCGCCAACTTCAACCGGCGTGTTTAACCGGGCGCTCAGCTCACTGGCGATGGCCTGCATCTGTAAGCGATCGGCTTTCACCATCGCCGCAATGCCCACGGCGTTCTCCATTGAACACTCTCCGGCGATGCCGCCCTGCACCTTACGCGGAATAAATGTATCGACCGCCAACAGATCCTGAATATGCACCGTGTTCATGTCATGACCGGTCAGCGAGGCCATCACCTTACGCACCCGCTCCAGCATGCCGCCTGCATGCGTACCTGCTTCACCACGAATATCGCACACGGGCGCACAGGCGCTCATCGCCTGCATAATGGCCTGCGCGCCTTGCGCTACGTCGGCTTCACCGCCACGCTTTTCACCACGGATAAAGATCTTACCCGCCGGGATCACTCTTGATCGCACATCTCCCTGCGGGGTTTTCAGCACCACGGCGGAACGGTTGCCAATCAGCGCTCTGGCGATGGGGACGATAGTTTGCGTTTCCTCGGGCGTCAGGGCAAAGAAGGTCGCGATACCGTAAGGATTCGACAGTACCCGCACCACCTGTCCCGGGGCCGCCACTTCCACCGCCGCCAGCACGCCTTCCGGTACCTTCTCCAGCAGAGTGACTTCATCAACCACCGGCATTGGCCGACGCAGGCGATTATTCACCAGCACGCCATCATCTTTTTTCAGGATGGCCGCCACCACGTTGACGCCGCGATCCAGCGCTTCATTGATAAACCAAACCGCCTCAAGGAAATCCATCTCCTCACCCACCAACGGTATCCAGCCCTGGGCAAATCGATCCTCGCTCAACGCCGCCAACTTCTCCACGGCGATGGTGGTTCCCATGCCCACGCCAACGCCGCCGGGCGTTTGCGGGTTATGGCCAATCATCGTTGATTCGGTAATGATGGTTTCAGTGATGGTTTCCATCGCCACATCGCCAATCACCGGTGCGGCCTCGTTGATGCAGATTTTTGCCACGTCCTGCAGCGACCACGGCGTTTTATCCAGCGCCTGCTGCAGGGACGCGACTACCCCGGCGATATTATCCCGCGTGCCTTTCATACCGGTCGTGGCGACAATCCCGCTGCCGATAAACCGGCCATCCTGCGCCAACGCCACTTCGGTGGTGGCGTTGCCGATATCGATCCCTGCAATTAACGGCATGCTGCCTCCGTCACTGGCTGCCTTTACGCAGCTTATTTCTCTGCTGGTATACCTCTGCCGATTCGCGGACAAACCCGGCGTTCACCGTGGCGTGCCAGGTGTGTTCCAGTTCATCGGCAATGGCCTGCAACTCGGCGAACGAAGAACGAAACGGTCGCAGCGCGTTGTAGATCTCCAGAATGCGGGCATCCGGGATCGCAATCAGTTCTGCCGCACGACGAAAATTGCGCGCCACGGCATGACGCTGCATCTGCTCGGCAATCTGCGCCTGGTACTCCAGCGTTTGCTGAGAAATACGCACATCCTGTGGTCCTACGCGGCCCGCCAGCACATTCTCAAGGGTAATGTCGGTTAGCGGCTTGCCGGTAGGCGTCTGGATTTTCTCCGGGCAGCGGGTGGCTAATGGGTAATCCTGCGCGGTCATGATGTTGTCGTTCATGGTCATTCCCTTACCAGTGCAATATGCAACGTGACAGGCGCAGCATCCTGCACCACGTGTTTGGTTTCTTTGATATGAAACAGCGCGGCCTTGGCCATAAATTTAGGGCGCACCATCTGGTCATTGACCACTGGCACCGGCGAAGGCGACTCTTTGCGTGCATAGCGCGCGGCGTTTTTACCAATCTGACGATAGGTTTCCAGCGTCAGCAGCGGAGCCTGAGAAAACAGTTCCAGGTTACTTAGCGGCAGCAGATCGCGCTGATGAATCACCGTGGTTCCTTTCGACTGGATACCAATCCCAATGCCTGAGCCGCTGAGATTTGCCGCATCCCATGCCATAAAAGAAACATCCGAGGTGCGCAGGATCCTCACTACTCGCGCATGCAGTCCCTCTTCTTCGATGCCAGCAACCAGCTCTTTCAAAATCGCGTTGTGCGGCATATCAATCAAGGTTTTATGCTGATACTTATCAAATGCCGGGCCGACGCCAATCACCACCTCATCCACGCGTTCATCCGCGTTAGCCGCCTCGCCTTCGCTCACCTGTAAGGTGAAAACCGGCTTACGTTCAGTTGTGCATTCCACTGTGTACCGCCTTATTCGATCGAGCCGGGCTGAACCACGCCCGCAATATTTTTAATTTCCGCCCAGCGTTCGGCACTGATGCGATAGCCGGTACCTGGTCCCTGATAATCATTGATGTCGTTGACGGCGCTGACGACGTCGAACTGGCGATCCAGAATGGCCGACGTTTGCAGGTAATCACCGGTAACACGCTGTCTCAGCATGTTGAGGATATTGCTGGCGATATCTTCAAAACCGCTGCAACTCAACGCGCCGACGATATCCAGCCCGGTGATATTGCGCTTCATCATCTCTTCCACGGCAGCCAAATCCTCAACCACATTACGCGCAGGCATATCTTTGCTGCCGTGAGCATAAGTAGCGGCTTCGACTTCTTCATCGCTAATCAGCGGCAGGCCCAGTTCGCGGAACACCGCCTGAATGGCGCGTGCGGCCTTATTGCGAATGGCGATGGTTTCCTCTTCCGTGACCGGCCGCAGACCGCCGTCAACCATCAGATCGCGTTGCAGAATGTTGTAATCATCGAAGTCTTCAGCGTCGAAGTTCGACCCGGCAAACATGTTGTCGTAGTTGGGTACCGCGCTGTAACCAGAGAAAATAAAGTCGGTACCCGGCAGCATCTGCATCAGGGTACGGGCAGTACGGCGAATATCGGAGTGGGAAAAGGTCTGGTCATTGGCGGAGGCCACTTCAAGGTCGAGCATTGAGGCAATCAGGTTTTCCGCCAGCACCGCGCGGATCCCTGACGGCACAGCGCCGGTCATGCCGATACAGCTGACCGCACCGTTTTGCAGCCCCTGTACGCCCGCGCCTTTAGTGATAAAAATGCAGCGCGACTCCAGATATAGCATCGATTTACTTTCGGAATAGCCCATCAGCGCTTCCGAGCCAGTGCCGGAGGTGTAGCGCATCTTCAGGCCACGCGACGCATAAGCCGAGGCGAGAAATGCTTTGGACCACGGCGTGTCATCACCGTCGGTAAACACCGATTCTGTGCCATATACCGACACCGTTTCGGCGTAGCTGGTAAGCCCACGCATGCCCAGCTCCAGCTCCGTGGCCTCTTCAACGGAACATTGCGTCAGCACACCGGGACGACCGCATTGGGAACCCACCAGCAGCGCCAGGGCGTTAAACGGCGCGTAGCGGGCGATCCCGACCGTCGTTTCTTGCTCGGAAAAGCCGCGGATCCCCGCTTCAGCAGCGTCGGCGGCAATCTGTACCGGGTTATCTTTCAGGTTGGTTACGTGGCACTGGTTGGAGGGCGTGCGTCTGGCACGCATTTTTTGCAGCGCCATCATCATCTCCACCACGTTCATTTGCGCCATCACTTCCACCGCTTTCGCCGGGGTGATGGCGGTGGTAATGGCAATAATCTCTTCCCGACTGACGTGGATATCCACCAGCATTCTGGCGATCTCCAGCGCATCGAGCTGCATGGCGCGCTCCGCCTCGGCCACGTTAATCGCATAGTCGGCAATGAAACGGTCGATCATGTCGAACTCGGCGCGGCTCTTACCGTCCAGCTCAATAATACGACCATTTTCCACCTTCACCGACGACGCCGGATCGTAGGGGCTTTCCATGGCGATCAGCCCCTCTTCAGGCCATTCGCCAATCAGCCCATCCTGATTTACAGGCCGCTTCGCAAGCACTTCGAATCGTTTTGATCTTCTCATGATTTATTGACTCAAAAGATAAAAAATAGGGACGCCGGGCCGCATTGCCGGGGACACAACACCCGTCATTCGCCTTTCATCAGCAATGGCCGAACTCTAAATGAGCCAAGCAATAAAAAAATAAAATTAATTTCGTTCCAATTTGGCACCTAATAAAAACACATCGTTCCATATTGAAACGCAATTCAGGAATATCCATCGTTAATTGTGACGAGGTTAAATGATCATTATCAATAAACGCAAAACCGGGAAGGTAAATTTGATATTCCTGAAATTTCCGTCCTATTGACTTAATAACGTACGGCGAGAAAATAAGGTAAAGCCAATGATAAAAATAGCTGTTGCGCGATATGTTTCGTGACCTCAGCCCTACAACATTTTCAGGAGAGATTGTGAATAAGAGCCAACAAATTGCCACCATTACGCTGGCGGCTGCAAAAAAAATGGCGCAGGCCGTTGAGGCTAAAGCGCTTGAGATCAACGTTCCGGTGGTCTTTTCCGTGGTGGATCACGGCGGGAATACGCTGCTAATGCAACGCATGGACGATGCGTTTGTCACCAGCTGTGATATCTCTCTTAATAAAGCGTATACCGCCTGCTGCCTGCGCCAGGGCACCCATGAAATTACCGACGCGGTACAACCGGGTGCTTCGCTATATGGTTTGCAGCTTACCAACCAACAGCGCATTGTTATTTTCGGCGGCGGCTTACCTGTCATATTAAACGGTAAATTAATTGGTGCCGTTGGCGTTAGCGGCGGCACCGTCGAACAAGACAGATTATTAGCAGAAACCGCACTGAATTGTTTCTCTGAATTATAATTTAAATCTAAGAAGGTATATTATGAGCTATCGTATGTTTGATTACCTGGTGCCAAATGTGAACTTCTTTGGCCCCAATGCTATTTCCGTTGTCGGCGAACGCTGCAAACTGTTAGGCGGTAAAAAAGCGCTGCTGGTTACTGATAAAGGTCTGCGGGCTATTAAAGACGGTGCGGTAGATAAAACCCTCGCCCATTTACGTGAAGCGGGCATTGACGTGGTGGTTTTTGATGGCGTTGAACCTAACCCCAAAGACACCAACGTGCGTGACGGTCTGGAAGTCTTTCGCAAAGAGCATTGCGATATCATCGTTACCGTTGGCGGCGGTAGCCCGCATGACTGCGGTAAAGGCATCGGTATCGCGGCGACTCACGAAGGTGATCTCTACAGCTATGCCGGGATTGAAACCCTGACCAACCCGCTGCCGCCTATCGTTGCGGTGAATACCACTGCCGGTACCGCCAGCGAAGTCACCCGCCACTGCGTGCTGACCAATACCAAAACCAAAGTGAAGTTTGTGATTGTCAGCTGGCGTAACCTGCCGTCGGTCTCCATTAACGATCCGCTGCTGATGCTCGGCAAACCCGCCCCGCTGACCGCCGCGACCGGTATGGACGCCCTGACCCACGCCGTGGAAGCCTATATTTCCAAAGATGCCAACCCGGTCACTGACGCCGCCGCTATTCAGGCTATTCGCCTGATCGCACGCAACTTGCGTCAGGCCGTAGCGCTGGGCAGCAACCTGAAAGCTCGCGAGAACATGGCCTACGCTTCTCTGCTGGCGGGTATGGCTTTCAACAACGCCAACCTCGGCTACGTTCACGCAATGGCGCATCAGCTTGGCGGTCTGTACGACATGCCACACGGCGTGGCGAATGCCGTACTGCTCCCGCACGTGGCGCGCTATAACCTGATCGCTAACCCGGAGAAATTTGCCGATATCGCAGAATTTATGGGCGAAAACACTGACGGACTTTCCACCATGGATGCCGCCGAACTGGCCATTCACGCCATTGCCCGTCTCTCCGCTGACATCGGCATTCCGCAGCATTTGCGCGATCTGGGCGTCAAAGAAGCCGATTTCCCGTACATGGCGGAAATGGCGCTGAAGGACGGCAACGCCTTCTCTAACCCGCGCAAAGGGAACGAGAAAGAAATTGCCGAGATCTTCCGTCAGGCATTCTGATAACGCAGGGGGCGCAATGTCACTTTCATCACCGGGCGTACATCTGTTTTATCACTCACGCTGGCAGGATACTCGCGTGCTTGATGAGCTGTGCTGGGGACTGGAAGAGCAAGGCGTCCCTTGCCGGGCAATCTGTTGCGACGAGCATGACTGCGCGCTGGCATTGAGCAAACTTGCGGCCAAAAGCTCAACGCTACGTGTCGGTCTGGGTCTTAACGCCACGGGTGATATTGCGTTAACCCACGCCCAGTTGCCCGAAGATCGGGCGCTGATCCGTGGGCATATCCGCGCCGGAGCAGCCCAGCTCCGCGTCCTCGGTGCTAATGCCGGTCAACTGGTTAAAGTACTTCCCTTCAGCGAGATAAATTAAATGTACCGCATCTATACCCGAACCGGCGATAAAGGCACGACCGCGCTGTTTGGCGGCAGCCGTATCGACAAAGACGACATCCGCGTTGAGGCCTATGGCACGGTGGATGAACTGATTTCCCAGCTTGGCGTCTGCTATGCCAGCACGCACCAGGCTGAACTACGCCAGGATCTGCACGACATGCAAAAGATGCTGTTTGTACTGGGTGCGGAACTCGCCAGCGATGAGAAAGGACTCGCTCGCTTACAACAGCGTATTGGCGATGAGGATATTCAGGCGCTGGAGCAGCTTATTGACCGCAATATGGCGCAAAGCGGCCCGCTCAAAGAGTTTGTTATTCCGGGGAAAAATCTGCCATCGGCACAGCTACACGTCGCGCGAACCCTGGCGCGCCGACTGGAGCGGGTCCTTATCGCGATGAGCAGAACGCTGACGTTACGCGATGAACCCAGACGCTATATCAACCGACTGTCAGACGCGCTGTTCTCGATGGCGAGAATTGAAGAAACTAGTCCAGATGCTTGCGCTTAAACTGGCTGGCATCAATGTCGTACTGCTTCATCTTGCGCCACAAGGTAGTGCGACCAATGTTCAGCAGTTGCGACATCTCCTGTACGCGTCCGCTGGTGACGCGAGCAGCATGGATAATCGCCTCTTTTTCGATAGCGGTAAAGGTCAGACTGGCTGGCAGCAGTGAAGACGCCGTCTCCAGACCAGGACGTTCGGCAAACAGATAATCCGGTAGATTGCTCAGCCGAATATGGCCGTTATCACTGCTGATGGCGATGTTTTCGATAATGCTGTTCAGCTCAAAGTCATTGCCCGGCCACGAATAGGCCACCAGCTGCGCCAGCGCATCGTCGTCGATCTTCAGACTGGATGAAAAACGTTTTTTCAGGCTATTCAGCCGCGTATAAATCAGCGAGGGAATACTGTTACGCCGCGCCCGCAGCGGGGGGATCACTATCTCAAAAGAGTGCAGCGCGTAATACAGCTGACGGCTAAAGCGGTTTTGCTCCACCAGATTGGCGAGATCAACCGTGGTGGTGGCGATCACTTTGACATCCACCGGAATCAGCCGACGGGCATCCAGGCGGGTTAATACCCCCTGTTTGATCACCTGTAACAGCGCGGATTGCAGCTCCGGCGCCAGATATTCAATTTTTTCCAGAAACAGCGTGCCGCCGTTCGCCAGTTCAAGACGGCTCAACCGGCCATTTTCATCGTCGGTGGGCGCACTGCCCATAAAATCCTGCCCCAGCACGCTGTTGGCATACAGCTGACAGTTCACGGCGATATACGGCCCGCTGGCGCGCTCGCTTTCATTGTGAATGGCCTGACTCAGCAGCTCCTTACCAACGCCCTCTTCTCCGCACAGCAGGATCGGGAAACTCCCCCTCGCTGCCTGGCGACCAAAGTGGATCAAGCGGCGGGTTTCCGGATCGTCAGTCGACATCTGCTCAAAGGTGTGACTCACCTTGCCGAGCTGGCTGGTCATCAGCTGGCGCATTTGCTCTACCGGATGCAGCAGCAGGATAAAGCTGTTGCCCTGCTCCTCAACAATCGGTTTCAGGGTGATGACGGCATCAACAAACTGATGCTGGCTTTCAAAGGTAACTTCGACGTGATTCAGACCGCGGGCATGTTTGATCGCCCGGCGCAGCAGCATGGGGAGATTGAGCAGATCGTGAATGTTTTTCCCCTGACTGGCCTGCGCATCGAGATGCAAAAGCAGCGCCGCACGCGCATTGAGGAACTGCAATACGCCCTGTTCGTTCCAGGCCATCACACCATCATCCATACTCTCCAGCAGCCCGTACATCTGGTTCAGATGGCGGTTGGATTCAGCCAGCAGGCTGTCGGTCAGCAAAGAGTTGCCGACTTCTCTGGCAATCGCCAGCGTCAGGGATAAATCAGAAACGCACTCATGCTCCACCAGACAACACAGCGAGATGGAGCCGAACAGTCGACCATGGTTATCGAAGACCGGCGTCGAGCAGAACGACCACGGATGCAGCGCCTGTTTAAAATGCTGATCGCCAGAGGTTTTTGTCGGCTGGCCCGGCATCGTCGCCAGCGACAGGGCACAACTGCCAATGATGCTTTCCGCACAGTAGCTGCCGTCGCGAAACCCAAGCTCCGCCAGCTGTTCCACCGTCTGCGGATCACCGCAACGGCTGAGAATACAGGCTGATTCATCCAGAATCAGCAGCGCGCACGGTCGGCCGTCCATAAACTCCCAGGCATCTTCCAGCGCAGCCTGAGCAATCGTCAGCAGCGCCGTCTTGCGACGACAAATCGACTCAAAGGTCAGTCCCTGCGCCTGATGCGGCGCCTGCCAGGTTTCCCGCTGCATAAACTTGCTGCAACGATGCCATGACTGGGCAATGACTGAAGAGACTTCCTTCCCGATGCTATGCGTGTGCGCCGTCATATCCCTTTCCGCTGTTTAACCATAGACAACCCCTCCGGCAGAGACTGTCAGAGGGGGAGAAGATGCCGGATAAAAACCTACCGACGACTGATTAACGCGCCAGCCACTGCTGTCCCAGCAGGTCTGCCGTCAGAATAGCGGCATGTACGCTTTCAGGCGTTACCGGGAACGGCATATTGTGGATGGTTTCACCTTCTGCACAGGTCGCTTTTGCCACCGCCATGATCTTGCCGTCAACGTCTTCTTTCACGCCCATTTCCGCTAACGTTACCGGCAGGCCTACTTTCTGACAGAAATTCAGCACGGTTTCGATCTCTTCCATCGGGCTGTTTTGCAGCACCAGTTGCGCCAGCGTACCAAAGGCGACTTTTTCACCGTGGTACAAATGGTGGCACTCTTCCAGAATCGTAAAGCCGTTGTGGATCGCATGCGCCCCTGCCAGACCGCTGCTTTCAAAACCGATGCCGCTGAGGTAAGTGTTAGCTTCGACAATACGCTCCAGCGCATCGGTCACCACGCCGGCCTGCGCGGCAAAGCGTGCCTTCTCGCCTTCCGCCAGCAGGGTATCATAGCACAAGCGCGCCAGGCTCAGCGCCGCCACGGTGGACTGTCCGCCCGCCATGCTGGTCGCTCTGGCGTCATAACAGGCTTTCGCTTCAAACCAGGTCGAGAGCGCATCGCCCATCCCGGCCACCAGCAGACGTACCGGCGCTTTGGCAATGATTGCAGTGTCCATCACCACCATATCCGGGTTTTTCGGGTAGATCAGATACTCTTCAAACTCACCGGCTTCGGTATAGATAACGGACAGCGCGCTGGTTGGCGCATCGGTAGACGCGATAGTCGGGATCACCACCACCGGCAACTTCTGGTAGTAGCCAATCGCTTTGGCGGTATCCAGCGTTTTCCCACCGCCAATCCCAACCACGCCGCGGCAACCGTGCTGTTTCAGAATGGCAATCAGTCGATTAATTTCAACATGGCTACATTCACCGTTAAAGCGTTCCGCATGGCAGCTAATGTCGTGGCTGTGCAGGCCGTTGAGTACTTTCTCTCCCGCCAACTTCATCACGAAGTCATCCGCAATCACGAAAAAGCTGTCCGCCAGATTTTTAGCGTATTGACCAAACAAGGTGGAAGCGTCAGGACCCTGGAGATATTTGGCTGGAGATTGAATAACTTTTAGCATTCCTTTCATCCTCAAATAAGTACATGTTTTTACATGGTGAGCCCTGGCGTTAACCTGTTTGGCCTGATGCTGACGGCGAAAACGGGAGGTACCGGAGCGATGCAATAACTGTATGGCGAGGCGTGCACAAAAAAATCTTTCGTCTTTTTGTTCTGATATGAAACAGATAAAAACGGAGTACGTTTCATATTGGAACGCTTATCCATAAAAAATATAAGGTTTGCGATCCCGATCCGTTCATTTGCCACCAAATCTCCGGCACAGACGAATCTCACTTTCTCTTTTACCCACTCACTTGCCAAAATACCGGTAAAAAAAAGCTGACAGTACAGTGTGACCTGCATTCATCGCGAGAGGAAAAAGTCTAGCCTGCTCGCATTGTGGTCGTTCCCCGTTCTTTTCGGTTTCATTTCGGAACAAAAAACAATAACAACGTTCCGTAATGAAACTCATTTTAACGTTGTTTTTTTCCGCGCTGACTTCGCCAGAATCTCTTCATTGCCTCCGCACCATGATCCTACATTCGGGGGTTTGTCTTTCACTCAACCTCGAGGAGCCGTTATGTCTCAATTCTTTTTTAATCAACGCACCCATCTCGTGAGCGACGTCATCGACGGTACGATTATCGCCAGCCCGTGGAATAACCTGGCGCGTCTGGAAAGCGATCCAGCCATTCGCATCGTGGTCCGTCGTGACCTCAACAAAAATAACGTGGCGGTCATTTCCGGCGGCGGTTCAGGGCACGAACCCGCGCACGTTGGGTTTATCGGTAAAGGTATGCTAACGGCCGCGGTCTGTGGCGACGTGTTCGCTTCCCCGAGCGTAGATGCGGTACTGACCGCCATTCAGGCGGTAACCGGTGAGGCGGGCTGTTTGTTGATCGTGAAAAATTACACCGGTGACCGTCTTAATTTCGGTCTCGCCGCCGAGAAAGCCCGTCGCCTTGGTTACAACGTTGAAATGCTGATTGTTGGCGACGACATCTCCCTGCCTGATAACAAACACCCACGCGGCATTGCGGGAACCATCCTGGTGCATAAAATCGCGGGCTATTTTGCCGAACGCGGCTACAACCTCGCCACCGTCCTGCGTGAAGCGCAATACGCGGCCAATAACACCTTCAGTCTGGGCGTTGCGCTTTCCAGCTGTCATCTGCCGCAAGAAACCGACGCCGCCCCGCGTCATCATCCGGGCCACGCGGAGCTGGGTATGGGCATTCACGGCGAACCAGGCGCCTCGGTCATCGACACCCAGAACAGTGCGCAGGTGGTGAACCTGATGGTGGATAAACTGCTGGATGCACTGCCTGAAACCGGCCGTCTGGCGGTGATGATTAACAATCTTGGCGGCGTTTCTGTTGCCGAAATGGCCATCATTACCCGCGAACTGGCCAGCAGCCCGCTGCATCCGCGTATCGACTGGCTGATTGGCCCGGCCTCGCTGGTTACCGCGCTGGATATGAAAGGCTTTTCACTGACGGCCATCGTGCTGGAAGAGAGCATCGAAAAAGCGCTGCTCACCGAGGTGGAAACCAGTAACTGGCCGACGCCGGTCCCACCGCGTGAAATCAGCTGTGTACCGTCATCTCAGCGTAGCGCACGCGTGGAATTCCAGCCTTCGGCGAACGCCCTGGTGGCCGGGATTGTGGAACTTGTCACCACAACCCTTTCCGATCTGGAGACCCATCTTAATGCGCTGGATGCCAAAGTCGGCGATGGCGATACCGGTTCAACCTTTGCCGCAGGCGCGCGGGAAATTGCCGGTCTGTTGCATCGTCAGCAGTTGCCGCTGGATAACCTTGCCACGCTGTTCGCGCTGATTGGCGAACGTCTGACCGTGGTGATGGGCGGTTCCAGCGGTGTGCTGATGTCTATTTTCTTTACCGCTGCGGGGCAGAAACTGGAACAGGGAGCTAACGTTGCCGAAGCCCTGAATACGGGACTGGCGCAGATGAAGTTCTACGGCGGTGCCGCACCCGGTGACCGTACGTTAATTGATGCCCTGCAACCAGCGCTCGAAGCGCTGCGTGATAAAGGGCTGGCAGAAGCGATTGCGGCAGCACTGCAGGGTGCTGACAGCACGGCGACGATGCAAAAAGCGAAAGCGGGGCGCGCGTCGTACGTGAACAGCGAGAACCTGAACGGCGTGCCGGACCCAGGTGCCGTTGCCGGAGCGGAAGTCTTCGCGGCCTTCGCAAAAGCTTAACGACGAAGAGAAGAACCGGCGGCAGAACGCCGCCGGAGTGACATCAGAAATCAGCCTTCAGCACCACGCGGTAACGGGCTTTACCGTCACGCACGTGCTGGATGGCGTCGTTGATTTTCGACATTGGGAACAGCTCGGTGATGGGCGCGACTTTGCTGCGGCCAGCAAACTTCATCAGCTTACGCAGTTCGAATGGGTTACCCGTCGCCGAACCGGAGACGCTGCGGTCGCCGCCAATCAGGGTAAACGCCGGTACCGGCAGCGGCGTCAGCACCGCGCCGACGGTGTGGAAGTTGCCGCCCGAGGCCAGCGCTTCGAAGTACGGCTGCCAGTTCAGGTCGACGTTGACGGTGTTGATGATCAGATCAAACTGGCCCGCCAGCTCTTTGAGCGCTTCCGGCGAACGGCTATTAACCACGTGGTCCGCACCCATCGCCCGCACTTCCTGCTCTTTCGACGGATTGGAACTGAACGCTGTCACCTCAGCGCCCATCGCGCGCAGCAGCTTAATGGCGATATGTCCCAGACCACCAATCCCAATCACCCCCACGCGGCTGGTTGCGATAACGGGATGCATCAGCAGTGGTTTAAAGACGGTGATGCCGCCGCACAGCATCGGGCCTGCGGTTTCGATATCAATGTTGTCCGGCAGCGGAATAACCCATTGCCAGTCGGCGCGCAGCTTATCGGCAAAGCCGCCGTGGTTGAGGATGGTCGGCACCGAGCCTTCGGTACAGTTAATCTGGTTGCCATCGATACAGGCATCGCAGTGGCCGCAGCTTCGCGCCGTCCAGCCAATGCCCACGCGCTGACCAATCTTCAGCCCTTTACTCTGCGCGGCGCTGCCCAGCGCCACCACGTGACCAATCACCTCGTGACCGGCAACCAGCGGATATTGCGAGAAACCCCATTCGTTGTC
>ENA-UERY01001464-UERY01001464.1-human-gut-metagenome-genome-assembly--contig:-NODE-1464-length-14412-cov-5.218137_pt1 | contig 14412 bp, 10 predicted proteins | sample MGYA00242989_ERZ507990 | MGnify/ENA primary metagenome ERZ507990 (study PRJEB26167, sample SAMN06115529) | human gut metagenome | host: Homo sapiens | place: China:Fujian | collected 2015-08-26...
GAAAATTTCGGCCAGATCCTTTGAAAATTAAGTCTCTAAAGGCCATTGGGAAGAATCAAGCATTTTACAGAGCTTCCGTAAAGGTGTAATTTTTGTTAAACTCACCTGACTTTTGAAATCCCTATTGGAGTGATCAGGATATTTTGAAAGTGTTTGAGACAAATGCTTTGGCTTAGGTTTCCCATCTATCTGCCTCGTTAAATTGATATTTGTCTCTGGGATGAACCGATCACAATTGGAAAAACAATGGAATTTTTACAACTAATTTTGGCTTTTATAGCGCTTTTGATTATATGGCTAAGACCCAAAGCAGAGAGTTGGGCTTTTACTGCCATGTGGCTTGGCTGGCTTCTTATGATTTACCTATATGTCGGCCATACATCCGGTGCTCTGTTAGGCAACATGAATCTGTAGGAGACATCGAATGTCAGAAAACAAAAATATTTCTTTAGATACCTCAAGAGACCATTTCCTCCATTTCCTTCTCTGCACTGCTGCAGCCATTGTTTTTCTTTTTCCGGTCGGCATTGCCAACATGGTTTTCGGGTATATCCTCGGCGATTCTCCCTGTACGCTTTGTTGGGGACAGCGAATTGCGATGATTTTCATTGCGCTGTGTGCTTTTTTCATTGTTCGTTACGGATTTAAACCCAAGTACATAGCCTCTCTCTTTATTTTCACCGGTGTGGGTCTTTGGCAATCTTTCCGTCATATCGCTCCGCACTCAGCCCGAGATTTGGATCAAGGCTTTGGCCTAATGGTCCTTGGTGCTCATACATATTTTTGGGCTGAGGTTGTTTTTTGGGCCGTCATTATTCTTCTCGGAGTTATGTTCTTTTTTGCACCTAAAGTATTAGGTCCGGCGAGCGAAAACGGTAATAATTGGCGCACCCTGAATTGGTGGGGAAAACTTTGTTTTTTCCTATCTGCTATTGTTCTCGCTTCTAATTGCCTTCAGGCTGCTGTTTCGACGGGATTTCCTCCTAACTATGGTCAGGGTGATCCGATTCGGTTCTCTTGGGATCCGAAACATATTATTCATACCAGCTCAGGAATGGACGGACATTTCAAAACCATCAGTTTCTTGGGTAAGCGAGATGTGAAAGCTCCGGATTTCGCATTTGCTCCAAACGCAGAGAAGCTAGGCATTTCGTTCAACCACAAAGCCTCAGAGGGACCTCTGAAAACAGAGAAAGCACTTCGAATTGTTTCAGAGGAAAAGATCGGAATTCGTCAGCCGTTGAATAGTTTGACCTTCATTAACGGAGAATACGTTGTCAGTTCTAAAAACAATGTTTTCTTCCTGAATCCTGAGCTCAAGATTGTCGATCAGTTCGAAATGGATCCGCTGTATTCCGCCACGATTGATCCGACGGTCGGCATTATTCCTTGGAACAACGGCAAATACATCCTCATGGGCTCTAACAAGAGCTTCATGAAGTTCGAAAAGAGCGTGACGAATGATCCTGACAAGCAGCTCGTCGGCAGATATTCTGACTTCGTCAAAGGTGAAGACCACTTCTTCTCATTCGGACGCGGCCGTGTTGATACCGTTCGGTCTAAGTTCAATCATGTTTTGAGCTCTACTTCCGACGGTACGTACAACTATATGGCTACCGTCCCGAACAACCGCGACCATAAGACGTTTGTTATTAGCAAACAGCTCATGAAGGACATGGTCACATCCGGTGAATTCACACCAAAGACCAGCCTCTTGAAAGACGGCCGCAGCTTAGGCGAACTGTATGTCACCGGTATGGCTGTTTACGAAGGCAAGCTGTATGCCGTGAGCAAGAACTACAACTGCATTTTTGAGATCGATCCTCAGAGTGAAGTAATCGAAAAAGCTTTTGCACTTCCTGAATCGCTCAATGACGTTCGCGGTCTGATTGTCGATAAGGACGGCTTCAAGGTTCTGAATCACAATGTTCTGATCACTTTGAAGTAGCAGTCTAAAACTGAACTCAACCAGCGTTGAGAATTCAAGAATGCCGGGCTCGCCCGGCATTCTGCTTTCCTACCAGGTGGCTGTCTCTTAATCCTCTATGCCGCGACGTTTTGAAAAATCAAACCTTGAAAGAGCGAAGAGGAAAATCGCGCCTCTGAAGCATAATTCAAAGGCCATAGCGACCCAAACACCGTCTAATCCCATCCGAGAGGCAAGGTAATAAGCCATCGGAATACGGACGAGCCACATGCTTCCTAAATTCATAAGGCTCGGGAACAATGTGAAGCCGGCACTCACAAAAATACTGCAGCTCACAATAGCAGCGGCAAACATCGGTTCGGCAAATGCTTCAATTCTCAGAGCGCTCGAGCCCAGCTCGATAATGTTCTGATTCGTTGTCATAAAGCCGATCATCCAAGGCGCTGTTAAATACATCACGACACCCATAGCCGACATGATGACCATCACCATGATGACGTTGATCTTGGTAAATCTTCTTGCCATATCCGGCCGTTTTGCTCCGATACTTTGTCCTACGATGGTGGATGCTGCATCAGCAACTCCGTAACCCGGCATGTAACACAAACTCTCAGCAGTGATGGCAAAAGAATGGGCTGCCAAAGACAGAGGACCCAGGGGGGCCACAATCATCGTCGTCACGATTTGCGCTCCGCTCATTGCCATTCTTTCAACAGCTATAGGCGAACCGATTCTGAGGACTCTTCTCATACAGAATACCTCAGGAAGGAAAGAGCCCGGATGGCCGACGAGGGCAATTTTGTCGGACTTCACAACAAGGAACCAAAGCAGCAGGCACGTGCTGACCAATTCTGCCAGAATCGTTCCTAAGGCTGCACCAGCGACACCAAGATCGGCTCCGGGAACCGTAATGCTGAGCCCCAGAATCTTGTAAGTGGCAGTCGGGAAGATAAGCAGTAAGTTAAATATAGCGTCCAAGAAGCACGTTCCGATGTTGATCATGCTCGGAAGTTTCACATTTCCCGTGCTTCTCAGCATGCTTGAAGCAACAAAGCCTAAGAAGGCGGCAGGGGTACCGAGACAAAATATGGCGAAATAAGTTTTAGCGTCGGCATACAGTTCAGGGGCGCCCCCGAGCCATGACGGAACATAGGGGGAAAGAGCAACACCGACAACAGCAATTGCTATGCTGATAAGGCCGCCGACAAACAATGATTGCCGGAGTACAGATCGGGCCTCATCGAATTGTTTTGCGCCGATTCTTTGTGCGACTTGAACTGTAAAACCTGCTGTAACGGAGGTAATAAGCCCCCAAACGAGCCAGAGGGACGAAGAAACCAGACCGATGGAGGCAGCGGGATTTGCTCCGAGGTGACCGACCATTGCTGCGTCGATGTATTGGACCATCACGAAAGAAATCTGAGCAAAAATCGCAGGCAGGCTCAAACGCCAAACGAGTTCGATTTGGTCCCAAACGTTTAATTGCGCGCCGTTTCTGATCAAAGAAAACAGCTGTTCCGTTCCTTTATCCTTCGTAGCCATAGCTCGAATTTTAGGAGGATTCTTGGCTAAGCGGACGGAACTTAACGATATTGGGAGCCTTATAACCTCGTGTCCTGACAATTCGCCTTTGCTAAACTTCAATAAAGAGCAATTCCACTTGTAGAGGCCTTTTATGAACTTACAACCATTGCCAATTGGGACATCGGACTTCTCCGCTCTCAGGTCGGCTGGTCAAATTTATGTAGACAAGACGGAGTTTGTATACGAACTGGCCTCTGAGAGACAAAAATACTTTCTTGCCCGTCCAAGGCGATTTGGTAAATCGCTATTAATTTCGACATTTGAAACTTTGTTTAGAGACGGTCTCAAAAATTTTGAAGGTCTCAAGATCGAAAAACTTTGGAAAGAGGTAAATACTTTTTCTGTTGTTCGTTTGGATTTTTCTCGCTTAAAAAGTACTGATAGAGAGAATTTTGATTCGCTCTTGGCTGAATATTTGTCCCATAGATTCTCAGCCGTGGGTTTTGCAGAAAGCCCCGGAGGTTCGATTCTCAATCAATTAGAGGCTTTTCTAATGAAATTGCCGGACTCATCTTTAGTAGTTTTGATAGATGAGTACGACGCTCCCCTAACGACTGTCATTAATGACAAGCTTGGTTTCGCTAGGGTCCGAGAGGCTTTGTCTGCTTTTTTCGCTTTGCTGAAGTCTAATGACAGGGTTATTAGATTTTTATTTCTTACCGGAATTACAAAGTTTAATAAACTCAGCATTTTTTCTGAACTAAACAACCTTAACGACATCTCTTTGAGCCCAAGATACGGCTCTCTTTTAGGTTATACACATTCCGAAGTTAAAGAGTATTTTTCGGACTACTTGCTTAGAGCGTCCAAACTCCTTGGTTTGGATGAGATGCGACTTCTGGATGACCTAACTAAACAATACGACGGTTTTTGTTTTGAGGAGACAGCTCGTCAGAAGGTTTTCGCGCCCTGGTCTCTCCTTAAATTTATGGCAGAACCGGAAAGGGGGCTCAAGAATTATTGGTTTGAAAGCGGAGGAAAATCGTCTGTCCTAATTCAACATATGAAGACACATATATTGAGTAATCCTGAGGATTACGCAAAGACGAAATCAATTGCTCTGTCCCATTTAAGCGGCTCTTCTGATGTGGATGGGTTATCCGATGTCGGACTACTAACTCAGACCGGTTATTTAACGATTAAAAATGTCGAATATGAAACGGCCTTCGTCGGTTATCCAAACCGGGAAGTCAGTTCGTCCATGGCACAGTTATACACGGAGCAGATTTTGGACGGACGTAATTTGGTCCAAGTAGGAGCAAGTGACGTTATCCGAGAACTTTTTGCCGGAAACGCAGAGGCTGTTTTCCAGCTGCTTAATAAGGCGTTTCTCTCCATTGATTACAAAAACTACCCGGTTAGAGATGAGAGTTCGGTCCGGGCGCTAGCTCAAGTTTTTCTTTCTAGTTTCGGACTGGAGCCTAGCATAGAGGTTCACAACCACAAAGGCCGCAGCGACTTGGAAGTTCGTGCGGGAATTACACATTGGGTTTTCGAGTTCAAAGTGGTTCGTGAAGGGGAAAGCTCCGAAAAAAGGTTAGAAGAGGCCGTTTCGCAGGTATTGAAGCAGGACTATGGAAAGCAACACCACGTTCAAGAATTAAACAGGATGGTGCTGATTTACTCCTTGCAAGGAAGGGAGTTTGTGAAGTGGCAACTTGTTGACTAAAAGCTGTTCTTGGCTTAATGACTAAAGGATGAGAAGAGAAAGTTGGTACTTAGCCAGGATTTCAAGCACCATTGTTAACCATTTTCTTCTTGAGAAGGGTATCCTAGGAGAGAATCGGGAAAATTTTCTTCTAAAATCATGAGCCTTCGCTAGAAACTTTTGAGAACGGTTTTAATTCTCAAGTTTTCCTTAATTTTCCTGCTCTTCAAACTCTGTTTGTTGAAATGAATAAGCTTCTCCAAAAATACTTCGGATTTGATCCTGCAACGACGACGATCAGAACCGAAATCATCGCAGGCGTCTCCACCTTTCTCACAATGGCCTATATCTTGGCTGTAAACCCGGCCATTCTTGGCATAACGGGAATGGATAAAGGGGCGCTATTTGCAACTACGGCAATTACCTCCGGTATTGCGACGCTCATCATGGCGCTCTATGCCAAGATGCCTTTCGGACTTGCGCCGGGCATGGGCATCAATGCCTTCTTTGCCTATACCGTTTGCCTATCTATGGGGCACACCTGGCAGTTCGCATTGACTGCCGTGCTACTGGAAGGTTTGATATTTATTCTCCTTACTGTGACCAACGTCCGAGAAAAGATCGTTTATTCCTTGCCGCCGAGTATTCAAAAGGCAATTGGTGTAGGTATCGGTCTTTTTATTGCCTTTATCGGTCTTCAAAACGCTGGAATTTCAGTCAAGAATGACGCGACCCTTGTTGCTCTGGGCCAAATTTTCCAGCCGAGCGTGTTGCTGGTTATCGTCGGTTTAATTTCAACGGCCGTTCTTCTGGTTAAAAATATTCCCGGAGCTTTACTGATCGGCATTGCAATTACAACGATTTGCGGCATACCGTTCGGCCTAACTCATTTCGACGGCTTTGTTTCTACACCGCCTTCCGTTGAACCGATTTTCATGAAATTCGAGTGGCACAACATTTTCACCGTGGATATGGTGATGGTTGTCTTCTCTTTCTTATTCATGGATCTCTTTGATACCTTAGGCACGCTGGTGAGCCTCTTGTATAAAGGCGGATTCGTCAAAGACGGAAAGATGCCGAGAATGAAAGAATCCTTCTTCGCAGATGCTATGGGTACAACCATCGGAGCCTGTATAGGAACGAGCGCGATTTCCACTTACGTTGAAAGCGCAGCCGGTGTTTCCGTCGGAGGAAAGTCCGGATTAACGGCTTTTGTGATTGCGGTTTGCTTCTTCCTGTCCCTTTTCTTTGCGCCGCTTTTCTTATCGATTCCTGCGCAGGCTACCGCTCCCGTCTTGATCTTAGTCGGTTTCTTAATGATCTCTTGTATTAAGGAAATTGACCTGGATGACTACGCAGAAGCCATTCCCGCCTTCATCTGCATCATCACTATTCCGCTTACTTATAGCATTGCAAACGGCATCGTATTCGGTTTACTGAGTTATGTTCTGATTAACTTGATCTCGGGAAAATTTAAGAAGATTCGCATCGAGATGTACTTGCTTTCCGTCTTCTTTATTGTGATGCTCTTGCTCCACGAATGGAAAGTTATTGGAATTTTTCAAAATTTCAAATAAAAATTGCCCCGCTTTTGTGCTTCTCGCTACTTAGTTGTGCACAAAGCGGGGATTTTTCTGTCGTTTTCCTGTTTGCTTCGTTTTGAAGCGCTAATCACTCCTCAAAAAAGCTGGCACGAAATATGCATGTAGTTCAAGTGCATTCGAACACACAAACAGGAGAACTAAAATGTCAAACTCTCTCGCTTTAAGAAGACGGACTTTCCTTAATTTCAGCCTGTTAGGGGCTGCTGTCAGTGCCGCACTTCCTGTCAAAGCCTTTGCACAGGCACCGGCGAATGTTTCTTTCATCGCTCCGACTGCAGATAATCCGATTCGAATTAACTTTAACGAAAACGCCCTGGGTATGAGTCCGAGCGCTCAGGCCGCAGCACGCGATGCCGTCGCAAAAGGAAACCGTTACGCTAAAGCAGAGATTACACAGCTTCACGCCAAGCTCTGTGACATGTACAACGTGCCGAAGAATTTTCTCCTTTTGACGGACGGTTCTTCCGAGGGTATCCGAGCTTTGTTGGGTGCGTATTCGCGTTTGCCGAAAGTTCAGCTGGTAATCCCGGAACTTACTTATGGCGATGGACAGCACTTCGCCGAGCTCTATAGCGTGCCCATTGTAAAAGTGCCGATGCTTGCAAATTGGAAGGTTGATGTCGCCGGATTGAAAAAGGCTGTGGATGATTTCGACGGATTCTCTATTGTTTACTTCGTGAATCCGAACAATCCTACGTCTACCGTTACTCCGGCTTCTGAGATCGACCCATGGGTAAGAAGTAAACCGGACAATACTTTGTTCATTGCCGATGAGGCTTATGCAGAATACGTCAGTGATCCGAACTTTAAATCGATGACCAATTTGATCCAGGACGGTTTAGACAACGTGGTTCTGTTAAAGACGTTCTCGAAGCTATACGCCATGGCCGGCATGCGGGTAGGATTTGCGGTAGGAGCTCCGGCGATTATTAAAATGATGAAAGATCAGGTGGCAGGTGAAAAACTAAACTACCCCGGTGTCACCGCAGCTTTGGTTTCATTGGATGATGAGCCGTTTCAGGAATATTCCAGAGCTTCAAACTTGGAAAGCCGCAAGATTTTGGCTTCTTGTTTTGACAAGCTCGGTGTTAAATATCTTCCCTCGAGTACGAACTTCATGTTCTTTGAGTTGAATGAGCCGATTCGTGCGTTCCAGAAGAAGATGGCAGCAAGAAACATTTTGGTCGGAAGACCGTTCCCGCCGGCAATGAACTGGTGCCGTATTTCCTTAGGCACACCGCAGGAAATGGCCTACGTTGCAAATGAACTGATGAAGATGCGAGCAGAAGGCGCCTTCTAGTTAAAATTAGCGAATGTTGACGGCAGATCTTCGTGGGTATGCCGTTTTCTCATATCCGAAACTGTGAGTTAGACGTGAAGCGGATAACGGTTTTTAATTTTGCGGCTGAAGAATACAAGCGCTGAGAGCATTGTTAAAATTCCGCAGACAACCAGAATCGAAGTGCCAAGAGCAAAAGGCATCCCTGCCGCAATGCGGCGTAAATAAAGTTGGTAGGCGGAAATCAGCCACTCAACACCGAAACAAATCAGGCAGATCTCCCAAAGCCAGCAAACCGGTCTGAAAGGAATGAACAGCAGAATCAGTAGGATAAGGGGGATGGGCAAAAGAAGATAATTTCCCCAAAAGTATAAATGAGCTCCGAATAAAATCGCACCTAAAACCGGGAAAGTCAATCGCCACATATCAACAACTTATCCTGAAAAAAAACATAATTTGAGCGTCGGATATTACCTCACCACATTGAGCGAAGTCTTATGTGAGGTTGGCACATTGAGCAACTTTCTATTGCAGAGTTTTTCAAAGCATCTCGCAAAACCATATTGAACGGAAAGCACAAAGAACCTAAGCCTCGTGAGAGGCTCGGTTCTTATCTCAAATCATGCCCTAAATCTTCTTGGTAATTCCAATGAGCCAATAGCGCTCGAATACGCCGGTAAGCAGGACTAAAGCCCCTGCAGCGCACATTCCGTATACGCCGAAGAACGCTAAAACGGCAGCAAGCAAACCGCCGATTAAGTAAACCCAGACGCGCAGCAGCGTGTTCTCGCCGGAATAAACTTTCCTAGCTCTTTCTGCGGTTTCCATCCAAAGAAGGCTAAAGGCGACCGTCCTGGCGACTTCAAGAATGATGAAGGGCAGAAGCAGATAGGCGCATGCGTCCCAAAAGCCTAAGCAGGCCGCCATAATGGCATAGAGTCCGCAGCCCATTAGAAGGGCATCCGATACCATGAAAGAAGTCAGCCAGCGGGCTTTCTTTACGCCCGGCTGAGAGGTGCAGCTAAAAGCTACGCCTTTGTAGCAAATGACCACGACGGCACCGATAAACGCCAACACGGTAAAGAGCCGCATCAGGATATCGAGCCAAGCGATGTAGGGCGCTAAAAAGTCATTCGTTGCGACGGAGTAAACCGACAGCCAGTAAATGCCGACTGCACATCCTAAGCAGGTCGCATAGCAAGCCAGGCCCCAAACACCCACGGAAAGCGGAGAAGTGAAATGCAGCACGCGCATCGCGTGGATGAATCGAGGTGGATCACCTAAATCAAAGACCAGGAGCACAAGGTCAACAATGACGATTAAGAGAGCCAGCGTCAAAGCAAAGGGCAGAAGCGCGGCAAAGAGCGGAGGGCCGGCAAACCAAGCAATACCGGTTAGGACCATAAAGCCCGCGGTTAAGTTATTGAAAAACGCATCCCAGACAATAATATTTGCCCAGTCGGGACGGTGCGTGATGTCATGTCCTTGATACAAAGAAGGATGGCCTTCAGCCCAAGGTTTAGGATTATTCATGTTAGTCATGTTCATCTTTTTCTCCTTAGACTAAACAAGCCGCAACAGCAGCTGCACAAAGAATGAGCGTTGCTGCGCCTCGCAAATAATCGCCGGCCATGTATTTCGTCGGCGTAACCGGATCCGAGGGCAGACCGTAAACTTCCGGCTTATCCATCAAAAGATAGAAGGAATTCAAGCTGTCGTAGTTTTCAAACGGATCCACACCGTAGAGCTGAGCTTCCGGATGGCCGTGTGTGATCAGATAATTGACACGGTCGCGTGCCTCGCGAACCATCAGCTCTCTCGGACCGAACTGAATGGCCCCGGTTGTACAAGCCTCCTGGCAGGCCGGACGAAGTCCGTCTTTCAAGCGGTCGTAGCACTCGGCGCACTTCATGGAGTGGCCGGTTTTCGGACTGATTTCCGGTACTCCGAAGGGGCAGGCTGCAACGCACATGCCGCAGCCCATACAAATATCGGTCTGATAGTAAACTCCGCCGAATTCATTCCGAACAATCGCACCGGTTGGACAAGCCTCATGGCATGGGGAAGTGCGGCAGTGTTTGCACTGATCACTCATGAACAGCCATTTGCCGGCTTTCGGTTCTTTGAGCAGCGCATCAATGGTTTGTGGAGCCGGAAGATCCACGGCGTTCTTTTCCGGGAAACGTTCAATGAACTTCACATGACGCCAGTTGTTGGCAGAAAGATCGCCTGTGTTGTCGTAGCTATCGCCGGACCAATGGTAGGGATCGGATTCCAGCTGGTTCCATTGCTTGCAGGCAACTTCGCACGCTTTGCAGCCGGTACAGATTGAGGTGTCGGTGAAGAAAGCGAGTTCCTGGCACTTCGGAAGCGGATCATCGCGATCAAACAGGCTGTAAACCGGATCGATCTTGTGATTCTTTTCAGGTTGGTTGGGTGCGTATTTCTTCTTTACGACATCAAAAATGTTTTTGGAATTGACGGATGTCATGATTAATTCCTCCCCTCCGGTTGTGCTGCCCAAGGCGTATCAGGAATTGGTTCGGACATTCCGGCCGGATATTCCACCGGGTACTCATTGAATTTTTCAACCTTGTTCATATCCGGTTTATCAATCTTCACAACAAAGCTCTTGGAGCTCGGGATTAAACCGTCTCCGGCCATGTCTGCCGGACTTAAGTCGTTGGTAATCGGGTCGCAGACAATGCCCTTGTAGCCGGAACAGACAAAGCGTCCGGCGATGCTTGCCTGTCGGCCTTCAATGACGCCGATTCTCAAGCGCGGTGTCACAAGCGCTCTAACCTGAATCTCGTTTCTCGGGCTTCTGACGGATACGTAGCCGCCGGTGGTTACGCCGATGCTTTCAGCCAATTCCGGCGAAATCTCAATGAAGGACCGCGGCTGCAGACCCACAAGCCAAGGAATGGTTCTTGTCATGGAGCCGGACATCCAGTGTTCGACCATATGGTAAGTCGTCATCACGGTCGGGAAGTTCGGATCTCCGGGTTCCGTGACTTTATTCATCGGATCGTCAATGATCGTGACATCCGGAACTCGGCTCGTACTCCAAAGCGTATTGGTGTACGGAGATTCAACGGATTCATAGAAGACAGGGAAGGGACCCTCTTTAATGCCGTAGGGCACGAAGAGCCAGGCTTTACCGTCGGAGTGCGCGCCGAATGCGGCGGTTCCGTCTAAAGCGGCTCCGCCTTTGGCATTAGGTGCAGGACGATAGCTCGGCGGCTTGGTAGCGTCAAACTGCGGCTTGTCGTAACCGACCCATTTCTGCTCGATTTCATCCCACCAGACGAGCTTCTTTCTCTCCGACCAAGGTTTGCCGTCAGGAGCGGCAGAGCAGCGGTTATAGAGAATGCGGGAGTTGGTCGGCCATGCGAAACGATAGGTCAGGTCAAGTTCATGGTCGACTGTTCCGCCGTCGCGCCGCTTGGTTAAGTTCTCTCCGGCTTCATTGATAAAGCCGGCAAGCAGGCGGCAGCCGCAGGCTGTGGTTCCGTCGCTCTTTAATTCACCGGAGCCTTGGATCGGCTTGCCGGTAACCATATCAAATCCGTTCATTTCGTAGGCAACGGCATCAAGATCGCAGTCGCCCTCAATCGGAGGCAGGCCCATCTCGTTTTGTTTGCCCTGAGGCATGTCATAAGACCATGTCAGGCTGCGAAGACCTTCATCCCTCGGAAGACCCGAGGCTTCAGCCATGGCTTTGAGTCTCTTGCCTAATTGGTACGTCCACCAGGCGTCGGATCTGCACTCGCCCGGCGCTTCCTTGATACGGTCATGCCACTGCATCAGACGTTCCGTATTGCTGACGGAGCCGTCTTTTTCTAAGCAGGAGTTTGTCGGAAGGTAGAAGACTTCCGTTTGAACTTCAGAAGGTTTGGGGCCGTTCGGATCGGCATACCAAACGGAAGCTGTTTCGTTTTCAAATAAGTCGCAGACGACGAGCCACTTCAGGTTGCGTATGGCAGTACGTCCCCAGCCTGTATTCGGGTTGGTCACGGCAATGTTTTGGCCGAATACCAATAAGCCGTCGACTTCACCTTTCTTGGCCCGCTCGATCGTGACAGTCAGAGATTCGTTTCCGCCGAGTTTCGGAAGCCATTGGAAACCGTACTCGTTTTCTTTCATGGCATAGTCGCCGTACCAAGCTTTCAGAAGGCTGACCATGTAGTTCGGAAGCGAAGCCCAGGAACCGCGTTCGGTTTCGAGTTTCCACATGCCGTCCGCCTTATTTCTCGCGCCGCTGAAGCCGTGGCCGTTTGCGAGGTAATCTTTCAGCGTGGCATTGCCTTCCGCAACTTTCGGCAGCGGAATGTAATTCGGCAGATCGGCAAATAGTGTCGGAATATCGGTAGCGCCTTGAACGTTAGAGTGTCCGCGAAGGGCAAGAATGCCTCCGCCGGGGCGTCCGATGTTGCCGAGCAGCGTTTGAAGAATGGCGCAGGTTCTGATGATTTGAGAGCCGGCCGAATGCTGAGTAAAGCCTGTGGCGTAGCAGAACGCCGAGGTTCTGTCCGGTCCGGAGTTTTGGGCTAAAAGTTCGGCGACCTTAACAATGTCGCAGGGGCGGCAGCCGCAAATATTGGCGGAAGCTTCAGGCGTGTATTTCTCGACCTGTTTTTTAAGCAGCTGGAAGACGCAGTGGGGATCCTGCAGCGTCGGATCAGTCTTCGGGGCACCGCGCGATCCGTCGGGATTCATTTCATATTCATAGTCCCAAGAATCCGGTTCTTTGCTGTAGGAGCGGGTTGCCGGATCCCAGCCGTTGAATAAACCGGTGACATCATCAAAGTTGAATTTCGAATTGATGATCGTCGAAGCATTGGTGTAGGCCAACACATATTCTTTGAACCACAAACCCTTTTCAAGGATGTAGCGGATTACCGCAGAAAGGAAAGCAATATCCGTTTCCGGACGAATGTGCACATGATGATCGCAGGCCGCACTCGTACGCGTGTAGCGGGGATCCACGTGGATGGTCACAGCGCCTTTCTTTTTAGCCTGCATCGGCCAATAGAAGGCGCAGGGATGGGCTTCAGCCATGTTTGAGCCCATGATCAGGATGCAGTCGCTGTTGAGAAGATCACGAGGCGGGTTGGTGCAGGCACCGAAGCCGAACGTCGGGCTTAAGGCTGCAACAGTCGTCGAGTGGCAGTAACGAGCGGAGTTTTCTACCGGAAGAATACCTAAACCGCCGGTGAAAAGTTTTCTAAAGAGATAACACTCTTCATTGTCGTTTGCCGATCCGCCGATAAAGCCGATATTGGCGCAGTTATTGACGGTGATGCCGGTTGCAGGATCTTTCTCGACAAATCCTTTATTTCTTGTGTCCCAAATACGCTTGGCCACCGTGTCCAGCATCCAGTCTAAAGTGACCTCTTCCCAATGATCCGAGCCGGGCGCACGGTACATTGGTTTTACCTTTCGGTAGGGGTTGTCGTTTAAGGCATACGTGGAAGAGCCCTTGGGGCAAAGTCTTCCTTCGTTGACCGCACTTCTGGGGTCACCCTCAACGTCAATTAATTTCCCGTCCTTAAAAAATCCTAACTGGGAGCATCCGACTGCACAGAATTGGCAAACGGAACTTCCGACCTTTGCGCCGCGAAGACGTGTACAACGAAAAGTCGTCCTGGGGCTATAGACGTCTGTGATCGAGCTCATGCATCCTCCGATTATCGTTATCTCTCATTATTGGTTCGTAATACGGAGGAATGAGCTTCGACCCACCCGATTTGAGTTTTTTAGAGGACTAATAGCACTGAATTAGTTTGGATGAAAATTATTTTTAGTTATTGTTAAGGAACCTCTGTACAAAAGGTGGGTGACATCCTATAATTAGCACACTACCGAAAAGTGTGATTATGAAGATTAAAGCTCCCTCATTTGCTGATTTATTCGCAGAAACCTCCCCGCAGCTGGGCGGTGCCAGAAGAACTAAGTTCCTTGAGACTTTGGACCGTATCATTCCTTGGCAGGATTTGAAAGCGTTGATCGGACCTTACTACAGTGAAGGTAAACGCGGTGCTCAGCCTTATCCGCTGGAACTCATGATCCGCATTCATTTCCTTCAACTGGTTTATAACCTTTCTGATCCCATGTGTGAGGAGACGCTGCACGACTCGTTCGCCTGCCGCCGCTTTGTCGGTCTGACGATGGATTCAAAATGTCCCGATGAGACTACGATTCTGCGATTCCGTCATCTCCTTGAGAAAAACGGTCTGGACAAACAAGTCTTTGATTTGTTCAAGCAGCAGCTGACTAACAGAGGCCTGCTCTTCAGCAAGGGCACGATTGTTGACGGCTCTTTTATTGAAGCGCCGAGTTCGACGAAAAACGCCGACAAAAAGCGAGA
>ENA-UERY01001467-UERY01001467.1-human-gut-metagenome-genome-assembly--contig:-NODE-1467-length-14406-cov-2.892595_pt1 | contig 14406 bp, 8 predicted proteins | sample MGYA00242989_ERZ507990 | MGnify/ENA primary metagenome ERZ507990 (study PRJEB26167, sample SAMN06115529) | human gut metagenome | host: Homo sapiens | place: China:Fujian | collected 2015-08-26...
ACGATGGCATCGTCCACCACCGTACCGATAACCAGAACCAGCGCGAACAACGTAATCAGGTTGATGCTGAAACCCGCCACCGACATGAAAGCGAACGTTCCTATCAGCGACACGATGATACCCACCAACGGAATCAGCGTGGAACGGATGTCCTGCAAGAAAACATATACCACCAGAATAACCAGAAGAATAGCCTCAATCAATGTCTTTACCACCTCGTGAATGGACGCGAACAGGAAGTCGTTGCTGGACATCATCTGAGTAAGCTCCACCCCTTTCGGCAAATCCTTGCTCACTTCTTCCAACAGCTCGTCAATCTGCCTGTTTACCTCCGTCGCATTGGAACCCGCCGTCTGGAATATCATGCAAGAGATACCTGCATGACCGTCCATGGTACCTTTATAAGCATAACTGTCCTTGCCCAGCTCCACGTCGGCGATATCTTTCAGCTTCAGCACCTCGCCGTCTTCCGTAGAACGGATAACGATATCGCCAAACTCTTCGGGGGTGATGAGACGTCCCGTATATTTCATCGTGTATTGGTAGGTCTCGTCGGAATTCTCGCCGAACGAACCCGTGGCCGACTCGATATTCTGCTCCGCCAGTACCGCCGTCACATCCGAAGGTATGTACTGCGCCATGATATCGGGTTTCATCCAGATGCGCATACTGTAATCGCCGCCCATAATCATCATATCGCCCACACCGGAGATACGGAGAATCTGCGGTTTCAGGTTGATACTGATATAGTTGGCAAGAAAGTTCTCGTCGTAAGAGTCATCGGGGCTGTGCAGGGAGAACATCTGCAAGATACTGGTCTGCCGCTTGCTGGTGGTTACGCCCACCTGCGTTACTTCGGCGGGGAGCTGCCCCGTAGCCTTGGAAACACGGTTCTGCACGTTGACCGCCGCCATATCGGGGTCCGTACCTTGTTTGAAGTAAACGGTAATGGACACCGTACCCGCATTACTGGCGGTAGAAGTCATGTAAGTCATGTCTTCCACACCGTTTATAGCCTCTTCCAACGGAGCGATAACACTCTTCTGAAGAGTTTCGGCGCTTGCACCGTAGTAGGTGGTGCTCACCATGATGGTAGGCGGCGCAATATCCGGATATTGCTCCACAGGGAGCGTAAACAAACCGATGATGCCCAGAATGACAATCGTGATGGAGATGACCGCCGAAAGAACCGGGCGTTCTATAAATGTTCTAAGATTCATAAGATTATCCCTCCTTTACCTGTTGATTATCCGATGCCGGCTTAGCCACAACAGGCGTACCCTCGCGCAGCAGTCCCACACCTTCGACGACAATCACGTCGCCTACCTGCAAACCATTCTCTACGATATATTCCTGTCCGCCGTTGACGCGTGTCACCTGTACGGGAGCGGACTGCGCCTTGCCGTCCACAACCTTGTAGACGAACACCTTATCCTGCAGTTCGTAGGTGGCCGCCTGCGGAATAACGATACAGTCCTCTTTCTTTAGGGGAACAATGACATTACCCGAACCGCCGCTCGTAAGCAATCCGTCCTTATTGGGAAAGACAGCGCGCAGGCTTACCGTACCCGTGGAAGTGTCGATTACACCGCTTATCGTTTCTATCTTTCCTTCCTGAGGATAGGTGGAACGGTCGTTCAGTTGCAGGCTGACGGCGGGCATCTCCGCCAAAGCCTTGTCTTTGGAACCGTACCGGCGGGTAAGTTCCAGCATCTGGTTCTCCGTCATGGAGAAGTAAACGTACATATCGGAATTGTCCGAAACGGTTGTCAGCGGCTTCGGCATACCGGAGCTGACCAGCGTTCCCACCCGATAGGGCAATGTGCCGACCACTCCGTCGGCAGGACTTTTCACCTCTGTATACGAAAGGTTGTTGGCGGCGTTTATCCGCTGGGCTTCCGCCTGCGCCAACTGCGCTTTGGCACTCAGCAAACTGTTATGGGATGTCTTCAAATCGAACTCGGAAACAACCTTCTGGGCATAAAGTTCCCGCTTGCTGTCGTATGTCAGTTGGGAAGTCGCCACACCGGCCTTTGCCGCCTCCACATTAGCCTCGGCAGTACGCAGAGCCGCTATATACGGCACTTGGTCGATGATAAACAATATCTGTCCCTTGCGCACAGCCTGCCCTTCTTCCACACAAAGCCGGGTGAGCGTTCCCGACACCTGCGGGTAAATGTCGATGTCCTGTCGTCCGCGGATAGCCGCCGAATAAGTTGTTTGCAATTCTTTATCGGATGTAGTGATATCCATCACCTGATATTCCGACCGGGTTTGTACGGCAGGAGCGTTGCCGCAGGCTGCCAATGTTGCACTGCAGATGACGGTTATCATCTGTTTCATCATACTCTTTTTTGTTGTCATACTCTTTTTATCTTAAAAGTGATTTACTGATAACTTTGAAAGTCGGGGGCAAAGGTATGCCGTTTCTGAACAAAAACTCAGTTCATAGGACGTACGCGATTATTCAAATTCGGAACAGACTATTTAATAAACCAAAAAGAACCGGTACATTTGCCGACGTAAATCAACGACTATCAGAAAAGATGAATCCACTATTGACAACCCAAGCAGAACCGTTCAGAGCCGGAACGGACAATCTGGAGTTTTTTTACAAACGTCTCATCAAATTGCCCAATGGAGCGCTTATGTTTTGCTTCAGCGGAGAGGCGGATATCACGATTGATTTGGAACGCTACCACATCGTTCCCAATACAAACATAATGATATTACCCAACTCCATCTTCTCCCTCACATCGGCGAGTAAGGACTTCCGGATACACTATTTCGCCTATTCGGACGAGATGTTCAAGGCTGCCTGCTTCCGCCTCGACCCGCCGTTTATCCACTTTCTGAAGGAGAATGCCTGCTATACTCATACGGAAAAAGAAGCCTTGCGTTCCATAACGGGACTTATTGAAGCCAGTAATGCAATCTACAAAGATTCCGCCAACCGTTTTCAACAAACCATCGCCCAAAACCTGCTCCAGATATTCTTTTTGGATACGTACGACAAAGTGCAACGGCTCTTTACACAGGAACAGATAGAGGGAAGCAACCGGAAAGATGAATTGTTCAAAAAGTTCATTAATCTGGTACATACGCATTGCGTCACCCAGAGGGACGTCACGTTTTATGCCGAACAACTCTGCATATCCACCCGGTATCTCTCCGCCATCACCAAAGAAATGGGAAAGACAACCGCCAAAGAAATCATAGACGACTTTCTTATACTGGAACTCAAAGTGGCTTTGCAGTCCACCGGACTGTCGCTGAAAGAGATAGCCGAAAAATACCGTTTCCCCGATCAGTCATTCTTCGGGCGATTCTTCAAGAAACACACAGGCATGTCGCCCAAGGCGTTCCGGGCCAAAAAGGCATGATGAAGAAAAGCGTGGCTGAGTTCCGTCCATAAGTGTTTTTTCCATATATTTGTGGGAAACTTATTAAAAACCAATCAAATCTATGATGACAAAACTTAACCACGTACTCCTTGCAGGCGTCGTAGCCCTGGCATGCACTTCGTGCCGGGCGGAGAAAGAAGCCGATTACCAAGTAATTCCTCTCCCCCAAGAGGTCAGTCTGACGCAGGAAAAGCCGTTCCTATTAAGCAAAAGCGTTTCCATCACCTACCCCGAAGGCAATGCCTTGCTGAAACGCAATGCGGAATTTCTGTCCGGATACATCTGTCAATCCACCGGATATGCACCCCGGGTAAAAGCCTTGAAAGAGGGCGAAACGGTGAAGAACGCGATCGGCTTAGGCCTCGACGCGGACATTGCCGACAAAGAAGGCTATACGCTGACAACAACTTCCGAAGGCATCCGAATCAACGGCCGGACAGAGAACGGCGTATTCTACGGCTGCCAGACATTACGGAAATCCATCCCCGCCGCAGCGCAGGGAGCCGATATCTCGATACCGGCAGGCAACATCAAAGACGAACCCCGCTTTGCATACCGCGGCATGCATCTCGACGTATGCCGGCACTTCTTCCCTCTTGAATTCGTAAAAGAGTATATCGACCTGCTGGCGCTGCACAACATGAATACCTTCCACTGGCACCTGACGGACGACCAGGGCTGGCGAATCGAAATAAAGAAATATCCGAAGCTGACGGAAATCGGCTCCATGCGCAACCGCACCGTCATCGGCAAAGCAAGAAGCGGGGAATACGATAACACCCCGTACGGCGGCTTCTATACGCAGGAACAAGCCAAAGAGATTGTGAAGTACGCGCAAGAGCGTTACATCACCGTGATTCCCGAAGTAGACCTGCCCGGACACATGCTTGCCGCCTTAGCCGCCTACCCCGATATGGGATGTACGGGCGGACCGTACGAAGTATCTCCCGACTGGGGCATCTTTGAGGATGTATTGTGCATCGGCAACGAAAAGACCATGCAGTTCCTCGAAGACGTAATGGCGGAAATTACCGAAATATTCCCTTCCAGGTTTGTACATATCGGCGGCGACGAAGCTCCCCGTTCCCGCTGGGCGAAGTGTCCCAAATGTCAGGCGCGCATCCAAGCGAAAGGCTTGAAAGCGGACAAACGGCATACGGCCGAAGACCGCCTGCAAAGCTACTGCATGACACGTATCGAAAAGTTCCTCAACAGCAAAGGACGGCAGATTATCGGTTGGGATGAGATTTTGGAAGGTGACGTGGCGCCGAACGCCACCGTTATGTCCTGGCGCGGCACATCCGGCGGCATCAAAGCCGCCCGGTTGGGACACGACGTGATTATGACGCCCAACGTATATTGCTACTTCGACTATTTCCAAACCGCCGATACCAAAGACGAACCCCTCGGCATAGGAGGTTACGTACCGGTGGAGAAAGTGTACAGCCTCGACCCTACCGCCTCGCTCACCGACGAACAGGCCAAGCATATCCTCGGCGCACAGGCCAACCTGTGGACGGAATACATCGCCACAACGGAGCATGTAGAGTATATGGTACTGCCGCGTATGGCCGCCCTTGCCGAAGTACAGTGGACACAGCCCGAAAAGAAAGATTACGCCGACTTCACCAAACGCCTGCCTCGCCTCATGGAGCTATATCAACGGGACGGCATGAACTACGCCAAGCATATATTCGACATCCAGGCCGAATTCACCACGACCCAAGAGGAAACCGAAGAGGGTAACGGAGCCGTGGTGGCCACATTGCGCACCATCGACAATGCCCCCGTCTACTATACTTTGGACGGAACCGAACCCACCACAGCCTCGCAGCGGTACAACGGAACCGGAATAGCGATCCGGCAATCCGCCGACCTGCGTGCCGTCGCCATCCGTCCCGAAGGGAGAAGCAAGGTGATAGCAAGAAGCATCGATTTCAATAAAGCCACTTTCCGGCCGATTAAGCTAACAGGCACGCAGCCCGCTCCGAAATATGCCTTTAAGGGTGCCGCCACTCTGGTAGACGGCATGAGCGGCAACGACAACTATGCCACGGGCGACTGGCTCGGCTTTATAGACGGAGATGTGACGGCCGTCATCGACCTCGGCTCACCGACCGGAAATGCAACTGCCGGGAACACTGCCGGATTACCGGAAATAAAACGTGTCGCTACCCATGCCGTAGTAGATATGAGCGCCTGGATTGCAGGATGTACGGGATTGACGGTATCAGTGTCGGACGATAATAAGAGTTTCCGTGAAGTGGCAAGCAAAGACTTCCCGGCCGAAACGGACAGCCGCAAGAAAGCGGTGGAGAGCTACGAGATTACCTTTGAACCCGTAAAAGCACGCTATGTCAAGGTACTGATTAAGCGTACGCCCGCCCTGCCCAAAGGACATCCGGGAGCAGGGAAAATACCGTTCCTGTTCATTGATGAAATCGTAGTGGAATAAGAGGAAGGCATCCAAATAGTTTCTCAATAATGAGAATCGGAAGTTAATAATGGAGTAACCTAAGGCTGAAAGCCTTTTATCATATAGCCCGGGGAAACACCCCGGGTATAAATGTTCTCGATATTCTGCGCCCTGTAAGGGCAGAATCATTGAATATTAGCCTTTTGCCCTTACAGGGCGCAATATTAATGGTATTCACATACCCGGGGTGTTACCCCGGGCTATATGATAAAAGCCTTTCAGGCTTAGGTTTTGTCAGGTCGGATGAATCATCAAATCTGCTTAATTAACCAATCTGATGAGTTACCCTATCAGATGAGTTCCCTATCTGATGAATTTTCAAATCAGACTTCTGAGAAAACCTGACAAAAAGAATCAAAACGGTTACTCAAGTTAGCGGGTTTTAGTTTCTGCACTTCTCAGAACTGGAAGTAAATGAACGGTTGTATCTCCGAACTCTTCATCTGAATAACCAGATAGACCATGGCAACCAGCAGCAACGCCTTCCCTACCAACGGCAGACGAACCACCGCCTTGCTGCAAGCATGCTCCCAACTGTCCGGAACGAAATGCAGGAAGAAACCGAGCCCCATCAATGCAAACACTTCCCAATACCTGCGGGAAAAGTCCGGGACGGAAAGTAGTGAATATCTGCCTCAGCATATCCAGCGAAGTGGAGAAATCGGCATTGCGGAAGAATATCCAACAGAAGCAAACGAAGTGGAACGTGATAACGATGCCGAAGAAACGGCGGATACCATGACTGCGTTCGCCTTTCTTCCTGCCGGTAATGCCCATCCAGAACTTATGGGCTGCCAGAGCAACACCATGCAACATGCCCCAAAAGACGAAATTCCAGGAAGCCCCATGCCACAAACCGCCCAGAAACATGGTGATAATAAGGTTGGCGTACTGGCGTATCTTACCTTTACGGTTGCCGCCCAGAGAGATATAGAGATAATCGCGCAGCCAACTGGAAAGCGAAATATGCCAACGACGCCAAAACTCTGTAATGGATGCCGACTTATAAGGCGAATCGAAGTTCATATTAAAATGGAAGCCCAGCAGCAAGGCAATGCCGATAGCCATATCGCTGTACCCGGAGAAATCACAATAGATTTGGAGCGCATAGCCGTAAACGCCCATAAGGTTTTCCACGCCCGAATACAAAGTCGGATTATCGAAGATGCGCTCCACAAAGTTGATGCTGATATAGTCCGAGATAACCGCTTTCTTGAACAGTCCGCTTACAATCAAGAAGACGCCCCTGCCGAACATCTCTCCGGAGACGAACAGCGGACGGCGGATTTGCGGGATAAAGTCGCGTGCGCGCACGATAGGCCCTGCCACCAACTGCGGGAAGAAAGATACGTAGAACGCATAGTCCAACAGATTGGTGAGGGGCGTTATCTCCTTGCGATACACATCAATCGTGTAACTCAGCGACTGGAAAGTGAAGAATGATATGCCCACGGGAAGGAATATGTCCATGGCGGTAAACGTGCCGCCCGTCAGCGAAGCAAAGAAGTCGCCCAGGAAATTCGTATATTTAAAGTAGCACAGCAATCCCAGGTTGATTGTCAGACTAAGGAAAACCCATGTTTTACGCAGCCAATGCGCAGTGGCATGCGCCATAAGGCGGGCTATGAGGAAGTCGCTCACCGTAACGATGGCGAGCAGAAAGAAATACGTACCGCTGCTTTTATAATAGAAGTAGTAAGAAAACAGGGTTACGAACATCAGGCGGGCGGTGGTACGACGCTGCAAAAGCAGGTAGAACACGATAAAGGCGGCAAACAGCCACAGGAAAATACCGCTGCTGAATATCATCGGCGCGTGCGGGTCGTACACGAGCAAGTCGTGCAGGCGGGTAAGGTCTATATTCAGTTTGTTCGGAAGTTCGCTAATATTCCACATCGGTCAGTTTACGGCTTAATGAGTTAAAATACATTCACTGACTGCAATAGTCATTATACGCTTTCAGCAAGGCGCGATAGAACATTTCGCCCTGCAATACATACCCTTCCGGGAGATAATGCACATGGTCGGGACGCATCAGTCCCGCTTCCCGCCAATTGAGGCAGGCCCGGCGGACACCGCCGAAAGCCTCGTACATATCCCACACGGCCAGTCCGTTGGCATCGGCAAAGCGGCGGATGGTCTGCACGGCAACAGAGGTGCGGGGATTAATCTTATAAGTACGCCTGCGACGTCGCTGACGGAAACTCTCGTACGAACCGGGCGGGGTAGTCATCAGCATCGGGATGCCGGGCAGCCTGTCGCGAAGCATGTGAACCAGTTCGTCCATCTGCCGGTAGTGCAGCATGGAGTTGTATCGCCGGTTGTGGCTCTCGTTCGTTCCAAAGGAGAGAATGACGAGGTCGGGACGCAGCGCGGCGATATCCGCCACACGCTCCGGACGGGTAAAGGTTACGCAAAAGGCACCGTTTATTCCTACGTCCGTATAAGACAATGCGCCGAATGTTTGCTGAAGCCGCCCGCCCGTGGTTTCGGGAAAGATATGGCCGCGGATATGGCTATCGCCCACATGTACAATACGTATCGTATCGGTAGCGATGCCCAGACGGAGCATGCGCAGCTTCTCCCAAAAGGGTTTCAGAATGCCGACACTGTCTATCAGCTCGTTCCCGCCCAGTTGCCGAAAGGCTGCGGGCAGGGCGATGAGAGGAACGGGCAGGGTATCCGTACGCTGTCCGCAGACCATAAGCGTGTCGCAATCAAACGCCGTTTCCTGAAGCCGGGGACAACCCGGAAGCGCATCTTGGGCACAGGCTCGCCGCAGCGGCAAAAAAAGCAAAGTCAACACCACGCAGCAAACAGCAAATCGTAAGTCGCCCGATCGTAAATACCTTTTATGGTTCCGCTTCATAGGCACGCCTCCTGTCGTATTGTTCTTTACCGTAAATCAACGCCTCATAAAGCAATCCGGCCAGATGCCTGCCGCCACGGAAGTTGATATGCGTATAATCGTAATTGGCCAAAGAGGGCTTGGCATGTACCATATCCGCCATACTGCCCTCGCCGCCCATCGCCTCGAACATATTCCAGAAGGCCACTCCGCTGTCGGCGGCCAGGTTCTGCTGGTAACGGACCAAGTTCTTGATGCCGGGCATGGTACGCAGGTCACCTTCTTCGGTTTTATATTCGCGGTCGCCCACGCTGACGATGAGGATACCCGCTTGCGGAAAAGCGTTCTTCAGGTGGGCAATGGTGGTTGCCATGCCGTCGCGGTAGCGGTCGTAGTTCCGTCCGCGTTCCGTTGCGACATTCAGTCCGTACTGAAGGATTATCAAATCATAAGGACGCTGCTCGTTGAATTCGCGCATCATCCATACGGGTACGGAGCGCAAAGACAGGCCGGAGCTGCCGCGGAGCGAGAAGTTATCCACAATAATTCCTTGCGTACCGTCCATAGCCAGTCCGTAGAATAAGGTGGAATCGGCGCTTTCCACTTTCCAGCGTACAGAACCGATGTGTCCCGTCACATCCATTTCACGGAGTTCGCCCGTGGGCGGGAATGTTTCGGTCTGCGGCTCTCCCTTGTTGACGGACGCCGAGAGGGTGACTTCGCCTTTATTATAAAAGAAGATGGAAGCATGTTCGCAGGTATCGAGCCGGGATGCGTAGTTCTTCTGTCCGCGAAGTTCCACGTAGGCGCCGGGATGCGGAATGAAATAGTGTCCCGAAATGCCCTGTTTGCTACGGTCGAAGAATACGGAATCCATGACGGAATGGCTCTGCCAGCCGCTGAAGTTATGCCGCACCGTGGGGCGGTAGCCGCTGGTCATGGAAGTAATCGTGACGAAGCCTACCCCGCATCCGCCATAACGTTCCTGCAACATGGTGCGCAGGTCGGCCGTAAGGATATCCGCCTCGATGAAAGAATCTCCGAAGTAGGCGACGCGTACCAGGCGGGGATGGGTCGCCAGCTCGTCCAACGCACGATAAAAAGGTGTCATGCCGCGCAGGGTGGAGTCACTGTAATCTTCAATGCAGGTCATGCCGCCTCGACAGGTGTCTACAAAGGCCGGCTTCACTGTCGGGGGTGGCGGCAGCAGACTGTCGGGCTCGCTCACGACTTCCGGCACGGGACGCACATCGCCAAGTATGTCTACCCGCCTCAACACATAACGCCCTATCGTGGCTCCCGGCAACAGGCTCATCAGCAAAAGCAAGGCCACCACAATAAGCATCAACCAACCTGTATGTTTCAAAACGCTCTTTTCCATAACCAATCCGGGCGCAAAGATAGAGAATCGGATGAAAATAAATATCTTCCCGCAAAAAAGAATTATCCTCACGGGAAATATCTTTTTCCCATGAGGATAACTGCCGTTCATGCCACGGAAAACCTCAGATGGTCTTCTCTATGTTCCAGACAAATGCCCGAAGCCCCAATTGCTCGGTTTGCTTATCCATGTTGTGAAGGACTTCCAGCAGGGAGTCCACCTTTCCGTCTTCCACCATTGTAAGAATGGCGGAACACATGGAAGGCCAAGCATGGCTGCCGTAATGAGGGTCTCCGGTTTTGGAACCGCGTCCGCGAACCTGCTCCCAATAAGTGAAGCCCCGGCAATTCAGCCTGTCGAGCGTAGCGATAATGCGCTCGTAATATGCTTGATCGAATGTGATTAATACTGATTTCATTATTCAACTGTTAAATATCTGCTATTAATTATTAGTCTGTTTCTGTTCTTCAAAGTAAGCGTTCAACTGCTTCTGCATCTTGCGACGCTGACGTTTGATGCCGACACCACCGAAGATACAGTACATGGTGGGCACATAAATCAACGTCAGGATGGTAGAAATCGTCAGACCGCCGATTACGGCAATCGCCATCGGACTCCACATCTCAGAACCCTGACCGGTACTGACAGCCATCGGAATCATACCGAGAATGGTAGTCATGGTCGTCATCAACACCGGACGGAGACGGCTCTTGCCCGCCGTAACCACCGCATTCAGCACCGACTGTCCGCGCTCACGGCAGAGAATCGTGTAGTCGATGAGCACGATACCGTTCTTCACTACAATACCTATCAACATGATGCTACCCAGCAAGCTCATCACACTCAGCGTGGTATTGGTGATGAACAGCGCCATCAGCACACCGCTCATGGCGAACGGAACCGAGAGGATAAGGATGAACGGATAGGTCAGCGACTCGAACTGGGCTGCCATTACGATGAATACAAGAATGATTATCAACACGCCCAATGTACCCAAATCGCGGAACGAATCCTGCTGGTCTTCGTAAGAACCCGATATCTGAATGGTGATGTCGGACGGTTTCTCTATCTTATCTATAATGGTATTACCCGCAGCCACCACGTCGCCCAGCGGAGCGCCGGAGATGACGGCGGATACCGTCACGATACGCTCGCGGTCTTTACGCTCGATGGTAGGCGGAGCAAAGCGTTCCACGACCGTTCCGAGGTCTTTGATGCGGATGCCTTCACCCTTGGCATTGTACACCAGAATGTTTTCAATACTCTCGAGGCTGGTACGGAATTCGGGGGCATAACGCACTTTGATGTCGTATTCGTCACCGTCCTCACGATATTTGGAAGCTGTCGCGCCATTGATACGGTTGCGCAGGTAGGTAGCGGCGGTAGACAGGTTCAGTCCGTGAAGCGCCAGCTTCTCGCGGTCGAAGTCAACCTGGTATTCGGGCTGGTAATCGCTACGGCTGATGTTGACTTCGGACACGCCTTTCACATTCAGCAGCTCACGTTTCAGACGGGCGGCAACACTATCGGTCTCCTCCATGCTGTAACCGTAGACCTCGAAGTCGGCGGATGCCTGGGCAGACATACCCGTATTGCTGCCGCCGAGGATTACCTGCGCCTTGCTGAACTCAGGATAAGCTTTCAGGTCCTCGCGCATCTCGTCGCAGACGGCTTCCAGCGTCACGTCACGGTCGCCCGGGTCTACCAAGCTGATATTAAAGGAGATGATATGCGAACCGTTGTCCTGCATGGAAGCCCAGGTATTATCCGAGTCGGCCTGTCCCACGGTATAGTTACATATCTTCATGACGCCTTTATACTTTTGCAGCCATTGGTTAGTCAGCTTCTCCGAAACTTCCTGCGCCACCTCTTTACGGGTACCGATGGGCAACTCCAGCTGTACGGCAATACGCGCGTTGTCCTGCGCCGGGAAGAACTCGGTACCGATGGACTTTGCGCAGAACAAACTCAAGATGAAGAATACCACGCAACCGAGAAGCACCGACATACGGTGACGCACCGCCCAGTTCAGCATACGTGCGTACCAGTTGTCCAAGCCGTCCAGCGTACGCTCTATCGGTCCGAAGAATATCCGGAACACCTTGGACTGCTTACGCTGCAAACGCAGCAACTGCGAACAGAGCATCGGCGTAAGCGTCAGGGCCGCAACGGTGGAGACGAACATAATGGCACACATCATCCAGCCCAACTGTTTGAACAGCACGCCGGACATACCGGTAACCATCGTCAGCGGGAAGAACACGGCAATCATGGTCAGCGTAGAAGCGATTACGGAAATCGCCACCTCGTTCGTTCCGTGAACGGACGCCTGCTTGGGATCGGAACCGCGCTCGATGTGTGTCGTGACGTTCTCCAATACCACAATGGCATCGTCCACCACCATACCGATGGCTATGGAGAGTGACGAAAGCGAAATGATATTAATCGTATTGCCCGAAATGGCAAGGTATATGAACGAAGCAATCAGAGAGAGCGGAATCGTAATACAGATAATCAGCGTGGCACGCCAGCGTCCCAAGAACAGGAACACCACGATGACAACGAACAGCAAGGCATACAGTACCGTTTCCGTCAAACTGTCGATTGTATTCAGGATGTTCTCGGACGTATCGACTATGACGCCCAGCTTCACGTCGCTCGGCAAGTTCTTCTGCAAGCGGGGCAGCGCGTCCTGCACTTTCTTGGAGATTTCCACGGAATTGGCGCCCGACTGCTTCTGAACGACAATCATAGCGCCCTGCACACCGTTGTTGTAGGTTTCCTGCGCACGCTCCTCCACGGTATCCACAATCCGGGCAACATCGCGCAGATAGACCGTAGCGCCATTGTATGTGCCTACAACCACATCCGCCAACTGACGGGAGTCGTCGAACTCACCTTCCACACGCAACGAATAGGTTTCGTTACCGATGTCGAAGTTACCGCCCGGTATGTTCTTGTTCTCCGCCCCGATTATGGAACTGATGGTTTCGATGCTCAAATTGTACGCTTCCAGCTTGTAAGGGTCGCAATACACCTGGATTTCACGTTGCGGCGCACCACTGATGGACACCGTACCCACACCGGGAATACGCGCCAAAGGATTTACCACACGGTCGTCCAGAATCTTATAAAGCGCCGACTGGCTCTCGTTGGCCTGTACGGACAGCAGCACGATAGGAATCATATCCGTACTGAACTTGAAGATGATGGGATTCTCCGCATCATCGGGAAGCTCGGAACTTACCATATCCAGCTTGTCGCGCACATCGTTTGTCAGCACGTCGATATCATTGCCGAACTCAAACTCCAGCGTAATCAACGACATATTCTCCGAAGAACGGGAAGTGATGTGCTTCAAATCGCTGACAGAGTTCAAAACATTTTCCAACGGACGGGTCACGTTGTTCTCAATATCCGAAGCGCTCGCTCCCGGATAGGCCGTCATTACCATAATCGTGTTCGTATCGATGTCCGGATACAAGTCGATAGGCAACTTTGACAAAGAGAACAGACCAAATATCACCACTGCCAGGAAGCAGAGCGAAGTCATAATCGGTTTCTTAACCGCACCTTCGTATAAACTCATACTCTTTTTAATTAAGAATTAAGAATGATGAATGAAGAATTATTTTTCCACCTCTACTTCCATACCGTTGACCAGCTTGGTCTGCCCGGCTATAACTACCCGTGAATTATCGGGCACGCCGGAAACCAGCTCGTATTCAGCACCCATGCGGCGGCCGAGTTCCACCTTGTTGTAAGTAACCTTACCGTCTTTGTACACATATACATAGCGGTCGCCGGAACCGGATTGCTTCACGATAGCCAAATCGGGTACAACCACATTGTCCTTGGTACCGAAATTAAGCGTGGCGCGGGCAAACATTCCCGGACGTACGCGCCGGTCTTTATTGGCGAGTTTAATCTCTACGGGGAAAGTACGGGTGTTCGGGTCTACCGTAGGATAAACCAGACTGATATAGCCTTCAAAGGGTTCGTCACCGTAGACATCCAGCTTCACCGCTACCGGAGCGCCTTTCCTAACTTGGGTGAAGTAGGTTTCGGACACGTTGATGAGCAACTTCACCGGAGTAATCTGTTCCACCACCAATACCGGTTCGCCGCCGCTGTACATGTCGCCGCTGTCATAGTTGCGGGCTGTTACGACACCGTTTATCGGGCTGAGCAGCGAAGTATTTTCCAGCAGGTTGCGGTACGCCGTTTCCTTGATATCCAAAGCCATTTTGGCCGCATCCCATTCCGACTTGGACGCGCCGCCTCCTTTGTACAGCTC
>ENA-UERY01001473-UERY01001473.1-human-gut-metagenome-genome-assembly--contig:-NODE-1473-length-14339-cov-2.694573_pt1 | contig 14339 bp, 13 predicted proteins | sample MGYA00242989_ERZ507990 | MGnify/ENA primary metagenome ERZ507990 (study PRJEB26167, sample SAMN06115529) | human gut metagenome | host: Homo sapiens | place: China:Fujian | collected 2015-08-26...
CACTGAAACTTCTGCAGGGGCTCGACGGTATCCTGCAGGTCAACCTTGTAAAACTGTGATTACGAGCTTCAACAGAGAAATTGGTATCGTCGTTTTGATGGGTTATGTCGCTTTTAAGGACTTGAACGAGGATATCAACCTTCTTGCATATATCGTGATGGGACTTGCTGTTTGCCATATGTTCATCAAATATAAACGTCGTAACGATTAAAAAAACACCCGTTACTCATTGAGTAACGGGTGTTTTAGTATCTATATCCGATAAATTATTCGGCAAAAATTACTTTACCGTCCTTAAAGGCCTGGACACGGGCCAGTGATTCTACACGGAAGCCGGCGTCGATAAGGCGCTGACGCCCCGGCTGGAATGATTTTTCGATAACTATGCCGATACCTACTACTTCGCTGCCGGCCTGCTGGACGATGTTAGCCAGACCAAGGGCCGCTTCGCCGTTAGCCAGAAAATCATCGATGATGAGGATCTTTTCGCCGGCCGGTAAAAATTTTTTGAGAACGGTCACATCACTGGTGACTTTTTTGGTGAAGGAGTATACTTTGGTGCTGTAAGCCTCGCTGCTCATAAGCGCCGATTTCTGTTTGCGTGCGAATACTACCGGTACATGCATACACAGACCGGCAGGCAGGGCGCAGGCGATCCCTGAGGACTCGATCGTAAAGATTTTAGTAATTCCGCAGCCTGAAAAACGGCGGTGGAATTCTTTGCCGATCTCCAGCATCAATTCAGGGTCGATCTGGTGATTTAAAAAAGAATCGACTTTTAAAATAGCGTCGTTTAAGACCAAGCCTTCGGACATGATTTTTTCTTTGAGCAGTTTCATGGACAAGCACCTCGAACTTTTTACTTTCTTATAATATTATAGAATATGATATTATTGACATTTAGTCCAGTGTTTTTGTAAAAGAAAAACAAAATTCAGAAAAATCACAAAAGAATGATACAAAAAAATCTTGACAAGCATAGAAAATGCTGGCATAATGTAAAACATAGCACGAACAAATTAGCTTTTGTTTGTACAACTTGATAATAAAGGCATTGAATGGGAACAAAGTTGCTGATGTTACCGATTTTAGAGAGACGGCGGTTGGTGAAAGCCGTAGCGGTACAGCGATAAGACTCACCCGGGAGCCGCGTTTCTGAACCAGCAGTAGGAAACGACGCCGGCGCAGCGTTAGGCGTTTAGAGCGAAGGCTCTGAGACAATGAGGTCAAATTAGGGTGGTACCGCGGTGAAAGTCGCCCCTATCTGCTAAGCAGGTGGGGGCGTTTTTTTATACCAATTTTCCATGGGAGGTGGCAAAATGGAGCAGATCCTATCTATCGTAGTGCGTAACCAGCCCGGTGTTCTGATGCGGGTCGCGGGCATGTTCTCGCGGCGCGGCTTTAATATCGACAGTCTGGCAGTCGGCATTACGCAGAATCCTGAATTTTCGCGGATGACTGTTACCATGCAGGCTGACGATGCAACTATCAAGCAGGTCTGCAAACAGTTGGCCAAGCTGGTCGAGGTAGAGGCTGTGAAAGTCCTGCCGCCTAAGGCAAGTGCCAAACGCAGTATGGTCATGGTCAAGGTGCACGCCGGTGACAAACGGCTCGAGCTGCTGCGGCTGGCAGATGTTTTCAGGGCCTACGCTGTCGATGTGACCGGGGAATCGCTTATCTTTCTGGCTACAGGCATCGATGATAAGCTGAATGCTTTTGTCGACGTGATGCGTCCCTACGGTATCCTGGAAATGGTACAGACCGGCCTTGTGGCGCTGGAACGGGGCGATGCGGCTATGGATGTCAGCAAATCGCGTTATTCCTGGCCTGAAAGCAGTTGTAAACCTTCAGCTATTTAGTAATATGTCAGTTCTCAAATTTAAATAAATCTGGTAAACAAAAAGGAGATGTAGACACAATGGTAAAAATGTATTATGACAAAGACGCAAACTGGGAAATGCTTAATGGTAAAACTATTGCCATTATCGGCTATGGTTCTCAAGGCCATGCACATGCCCTTAACTTAAAAGAAAGCGGCGCTAAAGTTATCGTAGGTCTTTATGAAGGCTCCAAATCCTGGGCCAAGGCAGAAGCGGCAGGTCTGACTGTTATGACTGCGGCTGATGCAGCTAAAGCAGCCGACGTAGTCATGATGCTGATTCCTGACGAAAAACAGGCTGCCACTTATAAAAAAGATATCGCGCCTAATCTGAAAGCCGGTGCTGCTCTTGCTTTTGCGCATGGGTTCAATATCCATTTTGGGCAAATCGTACCTCCTGCTGACATCGACGTGTTCATGGTCGCTCCTAAAGGACCAGGTCATCTCGTACGCCGCGTCTTTACTGAAGGCGCAGGCGTGCCCTGTCTCGTAGCTGTGCATCAGGATGCCAGCGGCAAAGCTTACGACATTGCGCTTGCCTATGCCAAAGGCATTGGCGGTACACGTGCCGGCGTGCTTGATACTACCTTCCGCGAAGAAACTGAAACAGATCTTTTCGGCGAACAGGCTGTGCTTTGCGGCGGTGTTACCGCTCTGATCACTGCAGGCTATGAAACTCTGGTAGAAGCAGGCTATAAACCTGAAAGCGCATATTTTGAATGTATGCATGAAATGAAACTTATCGTTGACCTGATGTATGAAGGCGGTATGGCTAAAATGCGCCACTCCATCTCTGATACTGCCGAATACGGCGACTATGTGACCGGCAAACGTATCATCACCGACGAAACTAAAGCTGCTATGAAACAGGTTCTGGCCGAGATCCAGGACGGTACATTTGCTAAGAACTGGATCCTTGAAAACCAGGCTAACCGTCCGGCGTTCAATGCTATGCGCCGCAAAGGCGCCGAGCATCCGATCGAAGAAGTCGGCAAAAATCTGCGCGGCATGATGAGCTGGATGAAAAAATAATCAGTACACACCTTAGGCAGAGCGGGGCTGAGGCCCCGCGATCTGCTTCGTATAAACTTAGGAGGGTTATAGTTATGGGTATGACAATGACGGAAAAAATCCTGGCCCAACATGCAGGCCGCGATGCGGTCCAGGCAGGCGATCTGCTGGTTGCTCAGGTGGATTTGGTTTTAGCTAACGACATCACCGGACCGCCGGCGATAGCTGAATTTGAAAAAATCGGACGTCCTGTTTTTGATAAGGATAAGATCGCGTTAGTTCCGGACCATTTTTCTCCGTGTAAGGATATTAAGTCGGCAACTATGTGTAAACGCATGCGCGATTTTGCACGTCAGCATGAAATCACCAATTATTTTGAAGTTGGCCGCATGGGTATCGAGCATGCGCTTTTACCTGACAGCGGTCTTGTTGCTCCCGGTGAGATCATTATTGGCGCCGATTCTCATACTTGTACTTATGGCGCTCTGAACGCGCTCAGCACCGGCATGGGTCAAACCGATATTGGTGCGGCTATGGCCAGCGGCACTACCTGGTTCAAGGTGCCTGCCACGATCAAAGTCGAGCTGACCGGTAAACTGCCGAAATATGTCAAGGGCAAAGATATCATTCTTACGCTTATCGGTATGATCGGTGTCGATGGTGCCCGTTATCAATCGTTGGAATTCTGCGGCGACGGCGTTGCCGAACTGGAAATGTCCGACCGTTTCACTATCTGCAATATGGCGATCGAAGCCGGCGGCAAAAATGGTATTTTCCCGGTCGATGAAAAAACTATTGCCTATCTCAATGGTCGTGTCAGCCGTCAGTGGACAGCGGTTACTGCCGATGCTGACGCAGTATATGACCGTGTTATCACTATCAAATTAGATGATCTGGTGCCGGTCGTTTCGTATCCGCATCTGCCGGAAAATACACATCCGGCGTTTGAGTCCGGCCATATCAAGATCGATCAGGTCGTTGTCGGTTCCTGCACTAACGGTCGTCTGGAAGACCTGCAGCAGGCTGCTGAGGTGATGCAGGGGCGTAAGGTACATCCGCATGTCCGCGCTATTATTATTCCTGCTACTCAGGAAATTTATAAAGAAGCTATGCGTTTGGGCTATATTGATACCTTTATCGATGCCGGTGCGGCAGTTTCGACCCCCACCTGCGGACCGTGTCTGGGTGGTTATATGGGTATTCTGGCTGCTGGCGAACGTGCTGTTTCGACTACCAACCGTAATTTCCGCGGACGTATGGGTCATGTCGACAGCGAGGTCTATCTGGCCAGCCCCTATGTGGCGGCTGCCAGTGCGATCACAGGCTATATCGCAAGCCCAGAGGAGGTAATGAAATGAGTAAAGTATGGCGTTACGGCGACCACGTCGATACCGACGTTATCATACCCGCCCGTTATTTGAATATTGCTGATTTTGACGAATTGGCCGAGCACGCTATGGAAGATATCGATACTACTTTTGCTCCTAACGTGCAGCCGGGCGACTATGTTGTTGCCGGCAAAAACTTCGGCTGTGGTTCTTCGCGCGAGCATGCTCCTGTCGTTATCAAAGTTAAAGGCGTAAAATGCATTATTGCCGACAGCTTTGCCCGTATTTTTTACCGCAATGCAATCAACATCGGGCTGCCGGTGCTGGAAATTGGCAAGGATGTTGAAAAAATTGCAGCCGGTGATGAATTGGATGTAAATATGGCTGCTGGCGAGATCAAAATCGTTAACAAAGGCATTACTATCCAAACCAAACCATTGCCGGAATTTATTCAAAAGATGGCTGACTGAGGCGGCCTTATCAACTATGTCAAAGGAGAACACCAAGAATGAAGAAAACTTTACTGCCGGGCGACGGCATTGGCGTCGAGATTGTTGACGCCGCTGTGGAAGTACTTGATGCCGCTGCCAAAAAATTCGGTATGACTATAGAATATGATAAACAGCTGATCGGCGGCGCTGCTATCGACGCTACAGGAGTACCGCTGCCGGAAGCTACTATTGCATCTGCAAAAACTGCTGATGCCGTGCTTCTAGGTGCTGTGGGCGGACCTAAATGGGATAATGTTGCTCCCGAGATCCGTCCTGAAAAGGGGCTGCTCGGAATTCGTAAAGCGTTGGGTCTGTACTGTAACCTGCGTCCGATCAAGGTTTCCCGTTTTGTCGCACATTTATCGCCGCTTAAAAATGAACGCGTCAGCGGCACTGATCTTTTGATCGTACGCGAACTGACCGGCGGCATTTATTTCGGCGCTAAAAATGAAGCTGCTCCTGATGCTGATGGCGTAGAGACGGCTTCTGACGTTGAAATCTATACCCGCCCGGAAGTAGAACGCATTGCCAGATTTGCTTTTGAAGCTGCTAAAAAGCGCCGCGGTAAAGTAACTTCCGTCGATAAAGCTAACGTATTGGCTTCATCCAGGATGTGGCGCCGTATAGTTGGTGAAATGCAGGCGCAGGATTACAGCGGGATCGAACTGAATAATTTCTATGTAGATAACTGTGCTATGCAGCTGGTGCTCAATCCAGGCCAGTTCGATGTAGTGCTCACCAATAACATTTTCGGCGATATCCTTTCGGATGAAGCGTCAGTGATTGCCGGGAGTATCGGAATGCTCCCTTCTGCAAGCCTTGGTGACAGCACCGGTATGTATGAGCCTATTCACGGCAGTGCTCCTGATATTGCAGGGCAGGGCATCGCTAACCCCTTGGGAACTATTTATTCCGTAGCTATGATGCTGCGTTATTCCTTGGATCAGGATGCTGCTGCCGATGCTATCGAAGCGGCAATTGACAGAGTTTTGGAAAAAGGTTATCGCACTCCTGATCTCTGCGGTGAAGGTCTGACTAAAGTTTCGACCTCGCAGATGGGGCAGCTGATCGCCGCAGAACTGGCCTGATGTATTTTTGAGTATTGGAAGGAAGTGAGTTTATGCAGATGACCGGCGCAGAAGTAATGGTCAAATGTTTGGCAGAGCAAGGAGTTACTACGGTTTTTGGTTACCCCGGCGGGGCGATCCTGCCTTTTTATGACGCTTTGCGTGAAGCGGCTGACATTCGGCATATCCTGACGGCACATGAACAGGGTGCTGCCCATGCTGCTGACGGTTACGCCCGTGCAGGCGGTCAGGTCGGCGTCTGTATAGCGACTTCCGGCCCCGGAGCGACCAATCTGGTTACGGGGCTCGCCAATGCTTTTTTAGATTCGATACCTGTCGTAGCGATTACCGGCCAGGTGCCGGTGGCAATGATCGGACGCGACGCATTTCAGGAAGTAGATATCACCGGTATCACCATGCCGATCACCAAACATAATTTCCTGGTCAAGCGTCCTGAACATTTAGCGCAGACGATCCGGCTGGCCTTCCAGCTGGCGAAAACAGGCCGTCCCGGCCCGGTGCTGGTAGATGTGCCGCGTGATGTGCAGACCGCTTTGCTTGATTATGAGCCGGGCGAGCTGGAACCGCTGGTGAAAGAGCTGCCGGAAGAAAAACAGATAGCTGCCGCAGTGGCGGCAATCAATGCTTCGCAGCGCCCGGTCATGCTTGTAGGCGGCGGTGTTATCAATGCCGATGCGGAATATGATGCCATGCATTTATGCGAAAAGCTGCGTATCCCGGTTGTCAGCACCCTGATGGGATTAGGCGCTATCAGTGCCTACCGCAGTCTGTTTTTAGGGATGACGGGACTGCACGGACACGAACGCGCCAACAACGCCGTTAAGGAAGCCGATCTGATCCTGGCTGTTGGCAGCCGGTTTAACGATCGTGTTACCGGTGAACGCAGCAGTTATAGCGCGAATAAAACTGTTATCCATTTAGATATCGACCCGGCGGAGCTGGATAAAAATATTTATTCCAGTATCGGTATTTCCGGTCATATGAACACAACTTTGCAAATGCTGGAGGCAGGCAGCGTCAAGCATGATCTTGATGCCTGGTGGCAGCTGATCGAAAGCTGGCCCAGTATGGACGAGGACTTCGGCGGCGAAGCTGCACCGCAGTTTTTCAAGGCCCTGAACCCGGTTATCAAAGATAAGGATTATATTATCACTACGGACGTCGGGCAGCATCAGATGTGGGCTGCTCAGCATATCAGGATCCAGTTTGCCCGCCAGTGGATTTCTTCAGGCGGATTGGGAACGATGGGCTTTGGCTTGCCGGCGGCTATGGGCGCACAGCTGGCCCGCCCCAAAAGCAGGGTGATCAGTATCAGCGGTGACGGCGGATTCAAAATGACCGGCTCGGAGTTGTTTACGATCGCCAGCTATAAATTGCCGGTGACGGCGATAGTCTTTAATAACAGCGGCTTAGGCATGATTCGTCAGTTGCAGACCGTGCAGTTCAATAAACGGTTTACTTCCTGCGAAATGCCCGGCTATGTCGATTTTGTCAAATACGGCGAAGCCTTTGGCGTAGCCGGAGAGCATGTCGATACGCCTGAAGCCCTGGCAGCAGCAGTTGAAAAAGCTATGCAGCTGGACGCGCCTTATATCATCGAAGTTGCTCTTGACCCTAAAAATATGGTACAGCCGATGGTCACTCCCGGTTTGGGAATCGGTGACTTTGTAAAATTTAAAGAGCAATAAAAAACCAGCGTGTACTTTATAGTACACGCTGGTTTCTTTTTATTGTCGGTCATTTACGGTTGATAATATTACCGGCACAGTTTTCAGCGTCTGCGCTTGTCGTTGTCATGCAGAAATTTGCGGGCTTTTTTCATACCGCCAATATCTTTGAACATGGTACTGAATTTTTCCAGTTCGATCTGTTTGGAATCAAGGCCTTCATAGCGTACTTCCTTCTGCAGCTTTTGATAGCTGGCCAGTCTGTCCGCGGCAAGTATTCCGTCTGTGATAGCTTGCTGAACGGCACAGCCTGTTTCGTGGGTATGGGTACAATCACGAAAACGGCATTGCTGGGACAGTTCGTCGATATCAGCAAAGCTTTTGGATAAATCAGCCGTTTCTAAACCCAGTTCCCGCATTCCCGGAGTATCGATGACTAAAGCCTCGTTTGTAAGGGTGATGAGTTCGCGTCTGGTTGTTGTATGTCGACCCTTATCATCGTTTCGCAAACCATTGGTAGCAAATTCGGTGCCAGCCAAACGGTTGATAAGAGTTGATTTACCTACGCCTGAGGAACCGATGAAGGCAGCCGTACTGCCGCACTTCAAGTAGGGAAGTATTTGCTCGTGACCGGCATCGGCCAGTGAAGAAGTGACAAGTATTTCAGCGCCGATGGCAACGGACTCAGCCGCTGCTGTTTTAGCAGCTACGTCATCACATAAATCAGCTTTGGTTAAAGTAACTATCGGCAGTGCGCCGCTGCTCCAGGCAATGGCTAAATACCGTTCCAGACGCCGCAGATTAAAATCGCTGTTCAATGACATACAGATGAATACCGTATCGATATTGCTGGCGACTACCTGCTCAGAGTTACCTGTACCGGCAGCTTTGCGGATAAACGCGCTTTTGCGGCGCAGTACATGATGGATGATCGCTCTTCCTTCAACAGTATCTGTGCGGTCAAGCAGAACAAAATCACCGACGGCAGGGAAATCTGAAAGTGCGGCGGCATTAAAGCGCAGCTTGCCTGAAACCTCTGCCAGTACTTCCCCGGTTTCGGTTATGACACGGTAAAGATCCTTATACTGGGCTGAAACGCGTCCGACAGGGAAACAGCCAAAACTGGCTGCTTCTTCAGCGAATTTTGCGGAAAATCCTAATGTTTGTAAATTTATTTTAGACAATTTTTTTATCCTCCTAAAGGTTATATTAAAGCCTTTTGGGAGGTTCGGCAAAATATTAGATTATGCAAACCTCCCGGTCTGCGCAATATCCGATGTACCATATGTAAACATAAAAAATTCCTCTTTTCTTAATAGATTTATCTGCAGGACATACCTGTATTTTACAGGCTGAACTTTCAGTATGGTTTCATCGTATTCTATAAGTGAATATTTGTCAATAGCGGTATTATATAATTAAATATATTAGAAATATTTAATGTTAAACAGTACTTAAACTGGAGTTTGGATAAGAACTGGTTTTCAAAAAACAAGTTATTGAGTTCGCCATGAGGTTTGTTATACTGAAAGAAAGAGGCGAGAATAATGTTATTAACAGAAAATATATCAGCATTGCATGGATGTGCTGATTGCCCGGAAATTGGCATAATAAAAGCAGTACACGTTTGAAAATGTGTACTGCTTTTTAGCTGTTGTTTATTTACGATGTTTCCAGCGGCAGATGAGCTGCGTTATCGTGCCCATAGGGCAATAAACGCACCAGGAACGCGGCTTGAACAGCAGCAGCGTGATGATACCGAGAATGCTGGAGGTCAGCATGATGCTGTAAAATCCAAAAGCAAATTGCGCGACCCATGGCTGCGCACCGCCGCTGTAAGCCCAGTGCCATGGTACGTCAAAAGTCCACAGCAGGCTGACTGTCTTATGAAAATAGATAGCATGGGTAAAGACCAGGTAGGTAGAAACCAGCATATTGACAAACATCGTTGTAAAAAACAGCAAGAAGCCATAACGGAAGGTATGTGAGCGCATCCAGGAGGGGATATCGCGTTTTGGTGAAAGCTTCCAACTGTTGCCGATCAGCTCGAATAGCTGCCCGCGGCCGCAGTATTTATTGCAATATGATTTAGTGCCGAATGTAGAAGCCATGATAAGCGGAATGAAAAAGCACAGCAGTCCCAGCCAGGCGAAAAGAATATTAAAAAAACCCAGAGCCAGATACAGCGCCGTCAGGACCCAAAGATAATCATACCAGTGATTGCGTTTAGACATCAGCAGTCACCACCTTGATCACAGATGCCGGACATTCACGGGCGCACAGACCGCAGCCGATGCAGCGAGCCAGTTCTACAACTGCGCTGATACCATCGGGCACGCTGATCGCCTGAAGCGGACAGGCCTTAGTGCAGGTGCCGCAGGATACACAATATTCCTTATCAACTTGCGCATAACGCTTGCTACTCATTTTATCGCCTCACCGACAAGATTTATTCTAACTTTATTGTAACCTATTTATGATCTTTTAGCCATATTTTATTAACTTCAGGTTAAGGCGCAGCGTTGTAAAATTTTCTGCAGGAACACATATTTTTGCGGTACAATAAAAGAAAGAGAATAATTGCGGATGGAGTGATGGGAATGAAAAAGCAAACCGCATTGATGAACCATTGGCAATTATGTCAATATCTGCGTAAACTGCATCTGCCGCAGGTCGTACCGCCGCCTGACCTGGCGACGCTGAAGCTGCTGCAGGACGCGCATTTGAAATATGTGCCCTATGAGAATCTGGATATTTTGAGCGGCAGGCTGGCTTCGCTCGAGCATGATGATATGTTTGCCAAAATCATTATGAAAAACCGCGGCGGCATTTGCTTTGAGCTGAACGGCCTGTATAATTGGCTGCTGGAATCCCTGGGCTATAAAGTCACAAGTTATGCTGCCCGTTTTATCGACCGGCTGGAGGAATACCAGATCCGCCGGCATCGGGTAATGTGCATCGAACTGGAAGATAAACGTTATCTGACTGATGTTGGCGTCAACAGTGAAAGTCCGCGCTGTCCGCTCGAAATGGCAGAGGGCAAAGTGCAGAGTGACGGTATCTGCGAATATAAATTCAGCCGCGATCCGTTCTTTGGCTGGCTGCTGTGGCAGAAGGAACGGCGTAAACCATGGAAAAGGCTGTTTGGCTTTACAGAAGAACAGCAGCTGGATATGGATTTTATTCCCGCCTGCATTTATACAGACCTTCATCCGGATTCGCCGCTCAATAAAGGTAAAGCGATCTCTGTTTTTCGCGAAGACTGCAATATCACGATACGGGGAAATCTTTTAAAGACGTGTCAAATACCGCTATACCATCAATACTGAATACGACTTAAAGGGAATGCTGTGGGAGTATTTTGGTATTGCCGTCGATTATCCGCTTCCTAATGGCGGTATTGACCAGAATGATTAAATTTTGCCTTGGAAAAAGTTGCTATGATTTGAAACTTTATGATAGAATAAATTAACTAAAAAAAGTGAGATTATGACTGCTGAAAACAGGCGATTTTTATTGCCGCCCATTATCAACAGAATATTGACGCTGCTTACAGAGCAGGGCTTTGCAGCCTATGTTGTAGGCGGTGCCGTACGCGATCTGCTGCTGGGAAAGACGCCCGGCGATTTTGACGTTGCAACATCGGCCCGCCCCGAGTCTGTTATCAGCATTTTAGAACCGGCCGGGTTTACTGTTGTTGGCGAACTGGGACAGAACTTCGGTGTCGTTGTTGTGCATCGGGACTCCCAAATGGTAGAAATTGCTACCTTCCGCGGCGAAGCCTACGGCGGTGATGCGCATAAACCGGAGCAGGTCTGGTATTGTGACGACCTGGAGGCTGATTTGTCGCGGCGCGATTTTACCGTCAATGCCATGGCTTTGGATCAGTCCGGTAATGTATACGATTATCACGGCGGCAGGCAGGACCTGCAGCAGAAAATACTGCGTACTGTCGGTGATGCGCCAGCCCGTTATCAGGAAGATGCTTTGCGTATGTACAGAGCCTGCCGCTTTGTAGGTCAGCTGGGCTTTGATTATGTACAGCGGCAGGGCGCCGGCCCGGCATTTGGACAGCCGCAGACGCCGTATTACCTGCCGCAGAGCTACAGCTTTCCTGTTAGCCGCAGTGCCGGGCTATCATTGGAACGTGTGCGGACAGAGCTGGATAAGCTGCTGCTCGGCAAATGGGCCGGCAAGGGACTGATGCTGATGATGGCGACAGGGCTGGCGGCCGGACGCTGCCGTGTGCGTGAACAGGGAACTTATCGGGAAATAGATGTTTTGCCGGAGCTGGAGCATTTGGCGGGATTGCCGCAGAACCAGCGTTTTCACTGCTATGATGTATGGGAGCATACTCTGGCTGCTGTTGATAACAGTCCGCGTCAGCTGGCAATACGCTGGGCCCTGCTTTTGCACGATGTAGCTAAAGGTCTTCCTGGTATCCGCAGGCTTAATAAAGAAGGTCAGCCCATTGATCATGGTCACGAAGCTGAAAGCGCCGTTATGGCAGAAGTTATTTTAAGTCGGCTGCGTTATCCGGCTCCTTTTGTGCAAAGAGTAGTATGGCTGGTGTCAAGGCATATGCGCTTCGCACCGATGCTGGTGACAGGTGAGCGCACATTGCTGCGTTGGCTGCGCAGCGAGGCGGCCGGCGGTAATTTTAAAGATAGTCATGAAATGACTGCTGCTTTTGAACAGCTGGTAGCAGTATTTTTAGCAGATATGGGTGCGACTCACGCCGGTAAGAATACCGAACTGATGGCGGAAGGACGCGCTTTGGGAACGGCGGTGCTGGAACTGTCCCGCAGTAAAATGCCTGTTCATACTAAGGATCTGGCGATCAGCGGCCATGATGTGCTTGTGCTGTTAGAAGATAAAAGCAAGATCAGGGACGCTATGCGATATTTATTACATAGAGTGCAAAGCACCAATCTGCCTAACGAAAGGTCTGCTTTAGAGGAAGCAGTCAGAGGCTGGCAGAAACGTCACTAGAAAGAAGGGAAGCTAATGCCACAAAAGAAATTGTTTGCCGCACTGCTTGTTGCAGCATCAGCGTTGCTGATGCTGGGTATGAGTAATGAAAATCAGATACCATATCCGTCAAATTATGATACCAAAAGTGCCGGAGCGTCGTCCTACAATGGACTGGCCAATGTGCCGAAATCGCCTTATTTTCAGCAGCTCGATTTTTATAATATGCAGCCTACTGATTCGCTTGTGCTGCTGCCTAAGTTCCGTACCTATCAGCAAACTACCGAATATACCTGCGGCCCTGCCGCTGCATTGATGGTGGTCGAACATTTTCAGGGACGCAGCGAGGAAGATGAACTGGCGATCGGCAAGATCATGGGAACAAAGTCCTATACCGGGACTAATACTAAAGGTATGGTCAAATATTTTAAGAAAAAAGGCTGGCAGGTAACTTCGTCAGCTGATAAAGATAAAACACCGCAGAATACACAGGAATTTAAAGCATTTGTAGTCGAGCATCTTAAACGCAATGTACCTATTATGGTCGAAAATGTAGACTGGGGCGGGCATTGGCGTGTTATTATCGGCTATGACACGATGGGCACGGATGACATAACCAGCAGTGACGTACTGATTATGGCTGATCCTTATGATACGGCCGATCATTTACAGGACGGCTACGTTGTTGTGCCGGCTGAAAAATTCTTCTATATGTGGTTCGATTCGCATCTGTTTGCAGCCGGTGACCGTAAGCAGCAGTGGCTGGCAGCAGAGCCGCCGGTCGGATATGAACCTCTGATAGATATGAAAACACAGGACGGTACCGCACAATAAAACAATGAAAAGTGAAAAATTGAACCGCAGACTTGCTTATGCAAGTCTGCGGTTTTATTTTTTATCAAAAATACAGTGCTGATGATATTTGCATAGTGATGCTCCTTTCAAAAGTGGTTGGCATAGAGTGTTTTACCCCTGCACTATACATATGGCATTGAGAAGGGTGAAAGTTTACGTGGTCTGTAAAAAATTTTAAAAGTTTTCCGCAGGTGGTTTTTATAACTGCCATGAGTTTTTTAGCAGCAGTTGCCAGCATTTACATGATATTTGTGAAAAATATGTGAAATAATATTTTGACACGTAAACTTTGGTCTTGTTCATTGCCATATGTATTATGAGACAGTATTACTATTCAATGACGTTAGCAGAGTCTTTTAAAAGCATTTAGGTTTTTACTTCTCTCGCAGGTTGTTTTTAAGAAAAACCAAGAAATGTTAACAAAAGAGTAACTCAATACTAACGTTGTAAGCAGAAGATACTGCCTGTAAATTTTTTAGGACAGAAGGAAGTTGTGCAAGTTTTCATTTATGCAAAAAATCTTGCGCTCAGATAATGATTATGGTAATATATTAAAAATATTGTAAATAGATATAAAATATTTGCAAAAGGAATAATAACTTGTATAAATTTCAATCAGCAAATACAAAATTTGTTGGGAAAATATGGAAGGAAAGAGAAAAATGAGAAAACAGAAGTTGGAACGGGCGGTTGTATTAAGTTTGATGCTGGCAGCGCTGCAGCAGAACAGTGTTTTGGCCGGCGATGCTATTTCCAAAGAAGAATATACCGGTGATAAAGATAAATATTATTCGTATCAAGACGCGGTATCAATAGATAAATTTGTTGAGAGTCAGTTTAGTTATAAAGCGGCTTCGGCTGTTTCCGCAGGTTCCACTGGTGGAAACGGTTTTAGGATCGAACTGTCCTTTGATAAAAATCTTACTGTTGACCTTGACGATCCGACAGCAGCAACAGATAAGGATGTTTATGCCGTTCGTGCCGGTAATTATGCCACCATAAACATTGGCGGCGAGCTGTTATCGATCACGAATAACGCGATACACAGT
>ENA-UERY01001480-UERY01001480.1-human-gut-metagenome-genome-assembly--contig:-NODE-1480-length-14313-cov-5.952374_pt1 | contig 14313 bp, 7 predicted proteins | sample MGYA00242989_ERZ507990 | MGnify/ENA primary metagenome ERZ507990 (study PRJEB26167, sample SAMN06115529) | human gut metagenome | host: Homo sapiens | place: China:Fujian | collected 2015-08-26...
TGTATCCCGCTTGAGCTTGTGAAACCAAAAAGACAGCAAATCATGAGAAGCCGCAGCTTCAGTCATTTAGTCTGCGATAAAGACGACTTGCTGGGCGCAATCACATTCCATGCCCAGGAATGCGGAAGAACCTTGCGCCGCGAAGGTACGGTAGCGCACACCGTCGGTATTGTCTTGAACACGAATCCTTTCCGTCTGCAAGACGTCCAGCAGCACGCTTATCCGTGTGTGGGACTTCCCTACCCGATCTCGGACACCAATACGATCATTCACTGTGCCCGACGGTTACTTAATCAGACCTATCGCAAAGGTTACCTGTACAAACGCGCCGGTGTATATGTTGGCGAAGTTATTTCAAAAGACGCTGTCACGAAGGATCTTTTTGAAGAGACGGAAACCGAACAACAGCAGATCATCTGTGAACTGATGGATTCCATCAACACGCGCTACGGTAAAAATACGCTCTGCTTTGCGGCTTCTAAATTAGGAAAAGACACTTGGGAAATGTCTCGTGCGCGGCTCAGCCCCGGATACACCACCTGCTGGAAAGACCTGCCCCGCGTCGGGCCGCTCTTGGAAGAAACCGTTCCGTTCTGATTGTGCATAAACTACTTTTCCTTAAAGACATTTAGCTCAACCGCTGAGAACCCCTCGTCCGTCAGGGCGGGGAGAATTCACTGTACTAACGTTATTTTTACAATTATTTTTACAATTATTTTTACCAAAAATTCCTTTAAGAAAGCTTGAGCTTCTACAAAGGTATTTAAAGACAAGTTTCTTAGCTTCTTTAGTCAAAACGAAACCGCACAACTCTGTCGCTCTTAAGAGAGTTCTGAGCCGTGCGGTTGAGTCTATTTGAGTTTTTAAATGAACGATCAAACCAAACGAATTTCCACTTTTTTTCCAAGTGCAATGGCGTACCTTTTAAGCATTCCAAGCGAAGGAGGTGTGCCGTTCGAAAGACCAGCTTCTAAGCGACAAACAACGGAGCGGGTAGTATTCATTCTTTGCGCTACCTCAGTTTGTGAAAGTTTTTGCTGCATTCTTAATTCGATAGCCTTTTGTAAGGCTTTGAATTCCTCTTCAGACTCTTCATATGCCTTGGCAAATTCAGGGTCTTTCATTTGTTCGTTAAAGAATTCTTCGTGCGTCATCGAAGCGTACTTAACCATCTTGATTAACCTCCGCCATTCGTTTAAGTGCCAAATCCAAATCTTGTTTGGGAGTCTTTGCCGATTTCTTGATAAAGGCGTGAAGAACGATAACCTTCCTGCCTTTTACCGTACAGAAAAACGCTCTGCCAATTCCTTCCGCTCCCTTTGCCCGAACTTCAAAAAGACCTTTTCCCATTGCTCGTGTAGGAGGCATTCCAAGGTTTGGGCCTCTAATTTCGATCAAAGATGCTATTCGAAAGTAGTTGACACGAACTTTGATCGGCCAATTCCGAATTTCATTCAAGGCATCTTCCAAGTAAACGATTTCGTACACAACAAAATTTGTTAGCAACTTTGCTAACAATTATAAATCAAAAAAGTAAATAGTTAAATCGACTCTCTAAGATAAGATTTTTTGAAGAAAATGCTCAACACCAACCCAAATACTTCTCAAAAAAAGAATCCCGCACTTGCCTACCTTTTCAGGCTCGGTTCTTCCCGTTCGGTGATCACGATTTCCAACTGTCTGAAGCATATAGCCGTTATTCTCGGAGCTTCTGATATTGAAACCGCTGATTGGGCGAAACTAAAACGCAATCATTGGACGGAAATCAAAAGGACACTGACAGAAAAAGGCTGCAGCGGTGCAACACAAAATCTTTACCTGACTGCTTTCAAAACAGTGGCGAAAGAGGCTTGGACGCTGGATCTCATTCCTCAATCGTCTTACCTGAAAATTCAAGCATTAAAAGGCGTCAAATACGAAAGGCTGCCAAAAGGTCGAAGTCTCACCGGAAAAGAAGCCGGAGGTCTATTGGCTGCTTGCGACGACGGGACGAATCAGGGCAAAAGGGACAAAGCAATGTTCGCTCTAATGCTCGGATGTGGTTTGAGGAGAGCTGAAGTTGTGCAGTTGGAGATGAAAGATTGGGACTGCTGCAACCGATCTTTTTGCTTTATCGGAAAAGGCAATAAAGAACGCCGCGTCTTCGTTCCGAAGAAAATCGACCCGATCATTGACGAATGGCTGATGGCGCGAGGCTTGGAAGACGGAATATTTTTCCCCCGAATCTGCCCGGGAGCAGATAAAAGCAAACTCCTCTTCAGAACAATGCAGCCTTCGTCCATTTACAGAATTCTCCAAAAACGGGCGCGTTTAGCTGAATTAGGAAAGGTTCGCCCGCATGACTTGCGCAGAACTTTTGCAACAAGAATGCTTGAACAGGGATGCGATCTTTTCATCCTGCAGCGCGCAATGGGCCATACATCGGTGGCTACAACCTCGAGATATGACTATCGCGGGGAGACCAGCCGAGAAGAGGTTTGCAAACACCTGGATGTGTTTCTTCAGCTCTGAGGAGAATCAGAAACCGAGGTGCAAATATATAAAGGTTTGTTTTTAGCAGTGCTACAATGTAGGCATTCTTTAAAAGGAATTCTTATGAGTACCGCCGATTCTTTTATCCGTGTTCGACTTGACAGAGAATTGAAAACTGAAGCCAGCGAAATTCTTTCTGCCATGGGTCTTTCCATTTCCGACTTAGTACGGATGACTTTGACCAAGCTCGTTAATGAACGGGACATCCCTTTCAGTACATACGTACCAAATAAAGAGACATTGAAGGCAATGAAGGAAAAGCCAGAAAATATGCAGTCCTATTCATCTTTTTCAGAACTTCTCAACGAAGTGGACAAGGAAATAGCTGAAGAATGCTCGTCAAAATAACATCCTCCTTTAAAAAGGACTTGAAGCGAGCTAGGAGGTCCGGAAAAAATATGGATATTCTTAATGCGGCTCTGAGGCAAATACAAGCTCAACGCCTCGATTCCAAGTGGAATGACCATCCTTTGGTGGGAAATTGGGTGCCTCATCGTGAACTTCATTTGTCCTCCGATTGGCTCTTAATTTATAGGGTTGAAGGAGACACGCTGATCTTATCAAGACTCGGGTCGCACAGCGAACTCTTCAACAAGATAAAGCGATAGCTCGGCTTTCCGGCGATCTCGAGACCTAAGCCTCATCGGTCAGCGCCCAATTAGGGCGTTCACCGGTGAATCCTACATTCATCGAAGGAATGCGGACTCCTTCCGGAGTCCGCATTTGCTTGTCAGCCGATTTTAGAAGCGATAACGAGCTTCAAGTTTGAACATATGGTCCGCCTTACCCTTCGTACCGCCGGTGAATCCGTAGCGGACGCCGATAGTGGCCGGGCCTTTGTCAGCCTGAACGCCTAAGTTCACATTCGTACCGAACTTGCCTGCAAATTCTCCGGAGAGCTTGTCGCTAACACCGTTGAAGTTGGACAGTTTGGTCTTCTGCTTCGTATCGCCGAACTGCGGGATGACGGTTACGTCGGCCTGCGGACGAACGTTCCAACCGGAGGCTGTTGCAATGTCGGTTCTGACAGCAACGCCAATCGGGAGCTGGAAGGTGTTCGTAGCATCAGCCTTGTTGCTCCAAACCTTCTTACCGTCAACCTTGGTGTCGTAGTTGCCAGACTTAGCCCAAACGTACCTGATACCTGCGTGCGGAACGATATTGGCTTTACCGGCGGGAATAGTCGCTTCGGCACGAGCGCCGAGGCTGAACATATTCGTCTTGACATCCGCATCAGCCTTATTGAATCCGGCTGCATTGATCGACTGAGTAATATCAGAAGAGTTGTGCATCCAGCTCAATGTACCAATGAGGTTGACCTTTTCGACTGGAGCGTAAGCGCCGTAGGCGTGCAGACCGAACGAGTTGTACTTGTTCTTGGTCTTGAGCACATCGCCGGTGGAATCAAGCGAACCGTGGTTGTAACTGAAAGCTCCGCCCAAGATAACCGACTTGTCTGCAAGTTTGCGGTCGTAGCCCATGATGAATCCGTAGGAGTTGGTGTCATAACCGGCTTTCGAAATACCCGTGGCACTGAGGCTCTTGTATTTCTGTTTGCCGCCGATAATATCAATCCACAGATGGTTGCCGCGTTCCCACTCGCGCATGACGCCGTATTCGGTGAAGGCTTCGTTCTTCATGGAGACGCGTCCTTCAATGGAATCGGTTGCCGAGTTCAAGTCGTTCATCGCTACGGACATCGCACCGCCTGCGAAGGCGATATTAGCCACAGAGTTCAGAACCTTGGTCTTGCCTGCAACATCCAATTCTTTGTCGCGAAGTACGCGGCAAACGAAGTCGGCACCTGCGTCGCCGGACTTGCAGTTGAGCATATCGTCGTTGGCGATATTCGGAATCGCAATGTCAGGATAAACGGTGCGGACATCGGCCAGCGTCGCATTGACCCAAATCTTGCTCGGATCGTTGTGCAGCTTCAGGATCCAATTAATGCCGGAGCCGTCCTGCGGCAGAGCGTAGAGGTTGTCGCCCGTCCAACCGCCCGTCCACATACCGTCGGATTCATTTCCGTCTGTGATGTAGCCGTTGACGATTGTGTAGTCACCGACTTCCTCAATATTGCCGAGAACGAGGTTTGCACCTGGTTCGACTGTGACCTTGGCAACATCGGAAGTTGTGTTGAACGCAGACTTACCGTCGGAAAGGATTGCACTGTCGATAACCGTCAGAGAATCCTTGGCGAAGAAGAGATCGCCGTTTCCGATCTGGACATGATTGTCTTTATCCGTCCAAACGTTGGGACCCACGGCAATGCCTCCTCCCGGACCGGTTGTCACGTTATTGGTAATAACCAATCGGCTCGGTGTGCCGCTTGGCACGGTCGGAGATCCGATGGAGTCAGCCCAATCGAGTCCGCCCTTCGGTCCGAGGTTCAGATCGCCGTTGTTCTTCACGTAGATGTTCGTGTCGATAACGTCGTCCTTCGGATTGATCTCAGCCGTGACTCTGTTTTCAGGGGTTCTGTCTTTATCGTTGCCGATAACGAGGTCGCCGCCGTTCAGATCTGTTTCACCGGCATTGAGACTGCCTTCGCCGATGTTGACCAGGCCGTCGTCTATCTTCAGTTTTTCGGTTTCAATGTCGCCGGTGTTGTTTACATCACCGCCTGCTACAACAACGTTGTTCCAAATGGACGTGCCGCTGTTGTCATGTTCACCGCCCTTGTCGATAGTAAGGATGTCGCCCTTTTCATAGCCGGAGTTGTCGGACTTGCCGCCGTCGCCGATGGTCATGTCGTCATACTCGGACTTGCCCCGGTTGTCGAGATTACCCTTAACTTCAGTATTCTCAACGCCCTTGGCGTCAACTTCACCCTTATTGGTCTTGTCGCCTTCAATGACATACTCGTCATTGATGGTCTCTTTACCGCCTTCTTCAGTAACGGACGTACCGCCTTCCTTCACGGTCTGGTTGTTCCAGATGGAAGTGCCGCTGTTGTCATGTTCACCGCCCTTGTCGATAGTAAGAACGTCACCCTTTTCGTAACCGGAGTTGTCAGACTTGCCGCCGGCTTCAACGGTCATATCGTCGTAGTTGGAGGTTCCCTGATTGTCAAGCGTACCTCTAACTTCGGTATTCTCAACGCCGGTCGCATCAACTTCGCCCTTGTTGGTACGGTCACCCGCAACCACATAAGAGTCATTGATCGTCTCTTTGGCCCCTTCTTCAACGGTAGAAGTGGCTCCGTCCTGAACGGTAACGTTGTTCCAAATCGAGGTTCCGCTGTTGCTGTGTTCGGCACCTGTTGCAACCGTGAGGATGTCGCCCTTTTCGAAGCCTGCGTTTTCAGACTTACCGCCGTCGGCAATCGTCATGTCGTCGTAATTGGCCGTGCCTTCGTTGCGAAGAATGCCTGCGACATTGGTAACTGCGGTCTTGGTGGCGTCCAGAACAGCTTCAGCGCCCTTGTTAACGAACTCACCGAGAACGTCGAACACACTGTCAACATCGAGCTTACCGGCGTTTTCGCCTTTGCCGTTTTCGGCAACGTTGACACCGTTCCAGATCGAAGTGCCTGTGTTGGCGTGAGAGCCTTCAACCGTCAGGATGTTGCCCTGTTCGGTTCCGCTGTTGGTCGAAGATCCGCCTTCAGCCACAAGCATATCCTTGTAGTCGGCTTTGCCTTCGTTGACATGGGTGCCTGTAACGGTGACTTTTTCGACCTTGGAGGCGTCCAAAACAGAGTTTTCGCCCTTGTTCGTAAACGATCCTGCAACGTCAAATGTCGGGCCTGTACCGTCCTTTTCATCCAGAGAGAGCTTGCCTTCGTTAACAGCGGCACCGTTTCCAGTCAGACTGTTGGTATGAAGGATCGCGTTGGAGTGAACGTGAACGTTACCGCTGTTGGCAATCGTCCAGTCGGCAAATTCACCGTTCTTGGCTTCCAGGGAGCCGTTTTCTCCGATATTGGAAGAAAGAATCCAACCGACAGTCGGAGTGGAGCCGCCGTGGGAACCAAACGTAAACTTACCGTTGTTCACATCAATCGAACCGCCGTCTGCAGCGTCTTTCAGGAGCTTATTGGCCTCATCACCGAATGAAGCTTCAGGAATAGCGTTTACGGCATTGCCGACCAATGCGAGTTCTTTACCGCCTTCAATCCTGACTTTATCGGCATGAGTGATGTCTTTAAAGCCCATGCTGATATTGATCGAGTTGGTATTTTCATCGTTGGATGTCGCACCGATCACCAAAGCTCTAACTGTCTGGTTGGCGTCGTTTTCCTTGTCGTACTCTTTAGCAAACTCGTTGTGCAGAGTTGTGGTGTTGAGCACAATACCGGGGTTCAGAACAACGTCGAGACCCTCTTTTTCAAGATCATTAGCCGTTGTTACTGTGAACGGAGCAGTCATCTGACCAAGGAAGTTGATCGTCAGATCAGCAGCATTTTCAAATGCGTTGGCGATCTTGTCGGTCACGCTGACAATCAAAGAAGAGCTGAACCAATCGTCGTCAAGAGCGAGGTTGCCGCTTTCGACATTGAGTCCGGTCTTGATTTCGTCTTTGACAGCACCAACCGTCGTAGCAGAAAGGACTTCGGTCGGAAGCTGAACCGTACCGGTTTCAGGATCTACCGCGTCAATTCGGATGGCTTCGGTAGTTACGGAACCGAAAATCTGATCCGCACTTGTCTGAATGACACCGCCTTTGAGGTTAATGCTGTCGGCCTTGGAACCGTCGAGTCTGATTTCAGCAACGTCAAGGACACCGCCTTCCATGATGTTGACGGTTGTGTCGCTGTTGACCACACCTGCCAGCACCTGAGTCAGGTTGTCCTTGTAGTGAGCCTTGTCCTCTGCGGAATCTTCGTTGTTGATAACCGGAGTCTTATTCGGACCGGAAATATTGACAACGTTGTTTCCAAGAAGACCTGTGACATTGCCTTCGGCATCACGGACTTCGGAAGCATCAAACACACCGCCCATGATATTCAAAGTCGAATTTTCAAAGAAACCTTTATCGGCCTTGAAGTTTCCGGCTGTCTGGTTGTAAACGGAATCCTTGGCATCCAATTCGGCAATATTGAGATTGCCTTTGTTGAGATTGATGGTGCCGCCGGCAGATCCAACCTGCTGGAGTGTGGTGTCGCCATTTGCCGTGAACTGACCGTTTTCGCCGATCTGAGTCAAAGCGATACCAGATGTGTCGCCGGCTTCATTGACAAATTCACCGCCTGCGAGGTCGAGCTTATCAGACGTGGCTGTCGCTCCGGCTTTATTCACAAACTTATCACCATCACTCATGGCGATATTGGCAGCATCAACCGTGCTTGAGTTTTCGGTATTTGCCGAAGCAAATACATCGGAAACGGTGATAACGCCTTCGTTTGTAAGGTCTTTGAACCCGACGCTCGCAGCGTCAATTACGCCGTCAACCTTCACAGATGCAATTGTTGTTTCCTTTACACCAACTGTACCGCCCGAGATCGTGCCCTTTGTGAGCTGAAGATCGGTCAGGTCCAGCAAGCCGCCGTTTTGAATTGCCACGTCGCCGGTATCGGGCATAGCAATTTCCGTAACTCCCGCATCTTTAAAGTATGCAGAAGCGTCATTCGAAACCTGTCCGCCGGTGATGTTTAATCCTGTCAGAGCAAGGTTGCCCTTATTGTTGACAAGGCCGCCTTCAACATTCAAAGCGTTGGTGTTTTCCATTGAGCCGTTGTTGTTCAGCTCGCCGTCTGCAACGGTAACGCTCTGAGTACCTTCGACCTTAATCGTACCGTCGTTGTTGACAGTACCCTGAAGTTCGGAGGCGTTGTTAAGGCCGGCAATCGTCAGAACTGCGTCTGCGGCGTTGGAAACAATGGATCCTGCCTCGGTCAGCAGAGAATCGAACTTGACAAGCGCATTGTTGATGAAGTTGCCTGCTTCCGCACCTTCAACGTCAGAGGCTGCTGCCTGAACGACGGATTTCTCGGCATTGAGTTCGCCGCTGTTGCTCACGTCACCTGCAACGGTCAGTTCATCCGTTACAGACAGTTTGCCTTGGTTATCCAGTTCCCCACGAATTGCATAGGTCCCTGAAGCTCCTGCCAATGCGTTACCTGCTACGGTCAGTTTTCCGGCTGTCAATTCGGCGTCTTGACGGTTCACTGTGCCGTATTCGCGCAGAGTCAGATCGTCAAACGATGCAGTTCCTTTGTTATCAAGATAACCGCTGATATCGGCAATACCGATTTCAAATGTTCCATGATTGACAAACGAATTATTCGTGTTGCGGGAAGCAATATTCTCAGCCTTGAAAAGGCCATGATTGCTCATAGCGCTGCCGTCAACAGCCGCATAGTTTGTGACAATCAATTGAGTGGTCGTGTCGTCAGCATTGCCAATGACGAGTCCTTCTCTGTCTTCGCCATAACCGGCTGAACCATTGTTCAAGGTATCAATAGTGAATACGCCGTTTTTGACGATTACCTGACCGCCTGCTCCGCCAAGTTGATTATTAACCGGAGAAATTCCGATATTGAGTTGTGCAAGGTGTCCCTTCGTTGCGCTGGCCGAGCCGTAAGAACCAAGCGTTAACTTAGAAGGTGTGACAGTACCGTTGTCGTTGCGGTTGCCGCCGACCCACACAGTGCCGTCCACCAACTCAACCGGAGCGAGATTGGGATTAGGTTGGGACTGACCCACTAAAACGAAATGGCTGCCGTTGTTGATGTAGAGGCCGTCTGTTACGCCGGTGACGTTCATAAAGCCCATGTTTTGGCTCAGTACATTGGGTGTACCGGAACTCGGAACGACAATCGCACCCTTTTCGTTAACACCGACTACCAAGGAAGTGGCTCCGGGATTGTCGGTTGTTTCGTTGGAGAGCGTCTCATTCGCAAATGTTGCATAGGCTAGAGTGCCGGCAGCCGTGGCTTTAATAGAATTTGCGAGATCTACATTAAACCTCTCTGCTGCTTTGCCGTTAAATGCGACTTCGAGCTCACCGCGACGTTCCGCCGGAACGTCTCCGATGGCTACAAGCTTGTTGACTGCATCGCCGGCCAGCGCAGCGCTGTATGAGGCGTCGTCAAATACGACAGTGCCCCACTGGAAAGCAACGCCTTCGGCCACGGAATCAATAACATTGCCTACCCCGGTCACAATCTGAGGATTGCTCGTGACTTCTACTTTGTCGTCCGGGTTAACCGCATCTAGGTTAAGTGTTGAATAATCCAGATCGGCAAAGACCTGATCCAACGTTGTGGACAGACGGCCGCCTTGCAAGTTAGTGGTCTTGTGACCATCCATTGCAATGTGTTCGGTTCTCAGTGTTGCACCGCGATTGATATTCACGACAGAAGAACTATCCAGTGTTCCAACCGTAAACGTTGCTGCATCATTGGAACCGGAGCCTGCGCCAAGATTGTAGGTGTTGCCGGAACCGAGGACAGTGTGCTCAATCGTTCCGCCGGTCAGATCAACTGTTGAATTGCTGAACCAACCCGAAGCACTCGAAAGACTGCCTGCCGTCTGGACATATTTAATATTGTCAGCCTCAAGGCTTCCGGTTTTGATTTGTCCGGCATTCGTAAAGGTATCGTTGCCAAGACCCGCGCGTTTGAACACTATCAGACCGTCCCCGGTAATCGAGCCGGAATTGTTCAAAGTACCGCCGAAAGTAAATGTACCTGCATTTTTGATCGAGCCGGTATTAGTAATACCTAATCCGCTGCCGTCAACGAAAATGTCAGACACGCCGCCGAAAGCTTCGGCGCCTGTAGCATTGATAAATTCACCCGCAATCGTACCTGTACCGTAGTAGGCCAATCCGTTATTTGTCTTTGTTCCGCCTTCGGAAACCGTCAGATTCTTTAATTGCTCTGTTGCTCTGGCAACTGCTCTTGCGACGGCTCTGAGGCGCAACGGAGAAGCTGTGAACGTTTGCTGCGCGTTGTCTCCATTGATGAAATAGCCGCCGTCATTGACGATTAGTGAATCCGCTATGAGCGTGCCATTATTGGAAACTACACCGCCATCAAGAATCAACAGCTCGGCATCATCTCCTGAAAACTCTGCGACTGCACCCTGAGCGTTAGCAATCAGACCGGAAACTTGAGTTTTACCGGTTGCTTTAAGAGTGTAAGTATTGCCGATTGTGCCAATGTCACCTTCGCCGCGCGAACCAATGGCCGTATTGAACAGACGAATTTCTCCCGGATTTTCAAGAGTGCCGAATACTGTTGAATTATCCAGCGCTTCCATGTAACCGAAATTCCGCAGTGTTCCGTTGACATTTACGGTATTCGCGATTAAAGAAGCACCCTGACTGTTTTGGAGGGTACCGTCCAGGTCCGCAGTTCCTACCAATTTGGCGTTTGCGTTATTGATGAATCTGCCGCCGAATTGTGTGATACCGTTGACCGTTAGCTTGCTGTTGTTGTGAACTTCAGCACCGTTCCAACCTGTCAAAGTACCAAGAACCGTTTCTCCATTGTTCTCTAAGACTGCTTTGTCTGTGAAGGTAGCGTTTTCGCTGTTGAAAACAGCATTTTTATCGACAGTGGTCTTTCCGCCTGAAGAATTAAGGTTCTTGACGAGGTAATCGCCGGCGGCAACCTTAAGTTCTCCCTTATCAGAGAGATGAACCTGTTCGGCCTGTCCTTGGTAGACAGAAGAGTCTTTAATTCCCAAGCTGCCAAGAATGAGCTTTGCTCCGTCACCAACCGCACTGATAATACGTTCGGCAAGAGTAAAGCGATTACCTGTACCATCTGATTTGCCGCCGATAAGGGTTAGCTCTTTTCCGTCCTGGATGGTCGTGCCGGTTGCTTCATTGATGCCTGTGAACCCTGTGTTGTTTCGCAAACCGGAATCTCCGACAACGATTGCTCCGTTTTCGCCTTCAAGTTTGCGATCAACGAAAATAACATCGCGCAGGTGCTCTACGTTGTCATAAAGCTCATTGGTTTTTGCGACGGTTAATCTATCATCATGTGAAACGCCCGCTATCGTGCCTTGGAACTCAAGAGCTGTATTACCTCCAAACTTGTCTTTAAATGCCTTTTTCAGATCGTCAGCTTGTGTTTGAGTGAGTTCCACTCCGGTGACAACCACTTTTCCACCCGTAAACGAGGCGTGACTGATTAAGTTCTGGGCAAGCTTGCCAGGTAAATATTTCAGGAAAAAGTCTGTAAGACTTGTTTTAACTTCCTGCGGAACGGAAGAACCAAGCCCGACATAATTGAGGTCCTGCTGTCCAGTTTCTCCAATGCTGTCGAAAACGTCAAAGACATTATTCGTTTGGACAGTACCTGAGGAGGTTAAGCGTCCATTGCTGAACTCGAATCCGTTCTGAAAATTAACGCTACCGGAATTGTTAAGGTTGGCTGCAATTGTATAACGATTGGTTTCTGTCCAATTGCCCCGATTATTCAGGTTACCAGTACTGGTCAAGTTGCCGCGAGTAACGACGTTTCCTGTCAGATTGAGAGTACCTGTGCTGTTCAGAGTACCGCCCAAGTTAGCGTTTCCAATGGTCAAGTTTCCGCTGTTGGTCGTCGTTCCGTTGGACTGATTAAAGTTGCTTACAGTGAGTGTGGATTTGTTTGTAAGCGTGCCATTGGACTTATTCAGTGTCCCGATCCCATAAGAACCGGCCGAAACCATAACTGATCCGCCGACATGAGTGAGGACAGATAAATTCCCAACGGCACCTCCAGCCAAGTTCAAACCTTGACCGACGGAAAACTTACCTTGATCGGCCCCTACAACAATTGCATCATTATTTCCAACCGTTCCTCCGCTGACTGTCAGAGTACCGTTAATGTGGAAGTCATTTGTTCCACCTTGCTGAAAGTAGCCACCGGCTTGCGTAATATTATTAAAAGTACCGTTTAAGGCGTTCGGAGAGTCAAAAACAAATGTACCGTTGTTTACTAGGTTGTTGATTGAGAACGATCCGTATGTTCTTCCCGCTTGAGTCCCACCGTAGGAAATAAGGCGTCCTGAGTTGTAAACGGTTCCTCCGACATTAAGACTTGCGTGAATTGTTGGGTCGTTACCGCTTCCCCCATTACTGATTAGAGAAAGCTCGGAGTCACTCGAAATGTTTAGATCTTTGGAAATATTCAGGGCACTATAGATATTTCCCCCTTCGTCACCGTTATGAGCGATGTGTACCCATGAATTGTTATTGATATTGAAATTTCCGTTCACAATCAATGTGTTACTGAGAGAGCTGAAGTAGCCTGCCCCAATAGAAACACAAAGGAAAGATCTTCTGAAATCCCCTTCTCGCCCTAAGTTCCAAGTTAAATTACCATTGATCGTATGACTATCGGCAAGTGAGGGACCTCGACCTTGAAAATGGAATCGAGCGTCTTTTCCGACTACATCCCCGTCAATGGTTGTCAGCGCAACAGCAGGTGACGCAATGACACTTAAAACTGCTGCCGCGACTAAAACGGACTTTTTGTTTTGCTGAGATGCCGAGCTAACAGCCTCTGACACAGCAACAAATACGCCTCGGGAGCGGTTAAATACCTTTTTGAATATTTTGTTCATAACGTGTTTTGATCAAAAAATCTGGCAGGACTTTTGCGCGACCCATCATGAACATCAGTTGGAAAGATAAAACACTCACCGCTCTTTCCTTGCGGGGCAGGACTTAAAATTGGGGTGTCCGGGACGGTTAATGTGTCCTGCCAAGAACATTAACCAGCTTCTATTGAGAAGAAGGTCGCTGTCCCGGACATAAACTTTGCGACTACATATCTATGCAGCCTCTAATTGAGAGAGCAGCCAGTTCTGAAGGAATCCCAAATCTTCAGACTGTTTTTTATACGTCCGACCTTTTTTCTTTATCCGGGCCTCGTAAGTAAAAATTGCTTTGAGTCCTTTGAGTCCTTGGACTTTCCGTTCAGATACCACAGAAATTTCCGCGTTTTTGATTTCTTGATTGTTGATTCTCATTGTCTGTTCTCCTAGTCGGGTTGTTCAGAAGGTTCCAATTTCGACACCGGATCTTCGAAAACCTCTTTCCTGAGTTTTTGTTCCTCTTCTTCTCGGCGTCTTCCTGCTTCTCTTTCGGCTTTTTCTTTTGCTGAAAGTTGCTCTTTCAGTTGTCTTATCGCATATTTGAGACCATCCAAATACCCGCATAGATCATCAGTAATCTTCAAGTTTTTCGGATCTTCTTTTGGAAATGGTTTTCTTTCACAACCAAAAGCTAATAATTCGTTAGCCAAACGTTTAATTTTTGCTCCACACTCTGTGAGTCCCTTTGCAAGTCTCACGCTATTAGACTCAGCCGCCGGAGCACCATTAGCCAGCAATCGAAAGCTCTTTTTACAATACCGGAGCCAGGATTCATCCTCAATGAAACTGCGAAACCAATCAAGGAAACAGCTTAGGTGTCTGTACTCTGCTTCCAGCTCATTAATGACAGAGGACAAAATATCCAACGAACTGTATAAATTTTCACTTTTGACAAAAGAACCAATTTGGACGAGGTTAGAACCTATTTGTCTTAACTGATCGAAATACGTGGGATACGAGTAAGAATAGCGGCCCAACCGATAACACTGATCAGAGCGGTTAACGATTGCTATTTCCCTATGAGAAATTAGTCCAAGGTATTTACCGATAATCTGAAGGGCAGTTGAGAATAACTCCTGTTCTTCCCATTCCATAACAATATGGGGGAGCCAACGGCATTCACATTCAAATGCTTCCTCAATGACTTCTAATGTACATATCAAAAAGTCTTTTGGTCCGGTTGTGTTGACAATGGAACAACTGTAATAGTCTTTTAGTATGGGAGGGTTTATTTTTAATT
>ENA-UERY01001491-UERY01001491.1-human-gut-metagenome-genome-assembly--contig:-NODE-1491-length-14247-cov-2.991673_pt1 | contig 14247 bp, 8 predicted proteins | sample MGYA00242989_ERZ507990 | MGnify/ENA primary metagenome ERZ507990 (study PRJEB26167, sample SAMN06115529) | human gut metagenome | host: Homo sapiens | place: China:Fujian | collected 2015-08-26...
TCGAGTACGGCGGCGGTCTCGCCCTCGAGCGTCATCCTTGACCTCGGCGACGAGGAGTCGCTTGCGGACGGCGTGGAGTTTTCGCTTCCGTCCGGCGTCACGGCGGAAAAGCTGCTGCTGGACAGCAGTGAGCTGACCGGCACGGCTTTCGAAACCACGAGCCGCGGCCTCCGCGTGAAGGCGGACACGCTGAAGACGCTCTCGACCGGCAGCCATACGCTGACGTTCCGCCTGTCGGACGGGCAGACCGCGACCGTCATGGTCACGGCCGCGCGCGAAACGGCGGCGCAGCTGGCGCAGACGGCCGCATTCGACCGCTATTACCGCAGCACGAATTTCAAGGATATTTCGGTCAAACTCGAGGGCGTGAACGCGAAGAGCGACATCACAAAGGTCGTTCGGGGTCTGACGCCGCTCTCGTATGAGTTCGACGAGGCCTCGCGCACGCTGACCCTGCGCCGCGCAACGCTTGCGCAGCTCCCGAGCGGCACCTATACCGTGACCGTCGAGACGCAAAGCGGCGGCAGTGTGCAGGCGGTCGACCTGACGGTCAGCGACACGACCCCGGCAGGCGTCAATGCGCTCACGGCATCCTATCGGAGCGCGGCTCCGGCGGCGGTGCGCTTTGCGGTGCCCATGCAGGGCAGGAGCGTGCGCAGCATCACGGTCGCGCAGGACGGCCGCGCGTATACGCTGAACGCCGGCACGGATTACTTCGCCGCCTCGGACGGCATTTCGCTCGCGGCGAATGTGCTCGGGCGGTACGGGGTCGCGGGCGCGTGCACGGTCTACACGGCGGCGCTCTCGGACAATTCCATCTGGCTGCTCGCGGCGGACTGCATCTGAAAGAGGCAGGAAGGGCGGTGGTCTTTGCGCTGCTCCGCTTCCGGCAGAGAAATGTCCTTGCATTTTATACGGTTTTCGAGTAAACTATAATTTAGGAAAATAGCATGAGGAGTGTGGAGCATGGAAGCACAGAAATACAAGCGCGTACTGATCAAGATCAGCGGCGAGGCCCTTGCGGGCGACAAGCATTTCGGTCTGAACTTTGATGTAATCGGCCCGGTCTGCGACGTGATCAAGAAATGCAGCGAGGAGGGCTGTGAGATCGGCATCGTTGTCGGCGGCGGCAACTTCTGGCGCGGCGTCAAGGACGGCGGCGGCAAGATGGAGCGCACGCGCGCAGACCATATGGGTATGCTCGCGACCACCATCAACGCCCTTGCCCTTCAGGATGCGCTGGAGCAGCGCGGCGTGGACGTTCGCGTACAGACCGCTATCGAGATGAACAAGATCGCAGAGCCGTACATTCGCTCTCGTGCGACCCGTCATCTGGAAAAGGGCCGCGTCGTCATCTTCGGCTGCGGCACCGGCTGTCCGTTCTTCTCGACTGATACCGCAGCGGTGCTGCGTGCGGCTGAGATCGGCGCGGACGTTATCCTGCTGGCGAAGAACGTTGACGGCGTTTACGATTCCGATCCGGCGGTCAATCCGGACGCGAAGAAGTACGACCAGCTGTCCTACATGGACGTTCTGAACCAGGGTCTCGGCGTTATGGACTCGACCGCGACCTCGCTGTCGATGGACAACCATATTCCGATCCTTGTATTCGCGCTTTCCGATCCCGAAAATATTCACCGTGCCGTAAACGGCGAGAAGATCGGCACGCTCGTAGAGGAGGCAAAATAAATGAAAGAACAGCTCAAGGCCCACGAGGCGAAAATGCAGAAGACGCTCGACGTACTCGCGAAGGAGCTTGCAGCGGTCCGCGCAGGCCGCGCAAACCCGGCGGTGCTCGACAAGATCACCGTAGAGTATTACGGCGCACCGACTCCGCTCAACCAGGTCGCGGCGATCTCGACCCCTGATCCGCGCACGCTGGCAGTCCAGCCGTGGGACGGCTCGGTGCTCAAGGCGATCGAGAAGGCGATTCAGGTCTCCGACCTCGGCATCAACCCGCAGAACGACGGCAAGCAGATCCGTCTGAACTTCCCGCCGCTGACCGAGGAGCGCCGCAAGGAGCTCATCAAGGGCGCGTCCAAGACCGGCGAGGAAGCGAAGGTTGCTCTGCGCAACATCCGCCGCGACGCGATGGACAAGTTCAAGTCCGCGCAGAAGAAGAGCGAGATCACCGAGGATGAGCTGCACGAGGGCGAAGACAAGATGCAGAAGCTGACCGACAAGTACGTCAAGGAAGTTGACGCGATGGTCGCTAAGAAGTCCAAGGAGCTTGCAGAGGTTTAACTTCTGCTGCGCTTATAGGGGGCTTCACAAGCCCCCTATATCTGAACACCGGTTCCGGGGAAACCGGCGTTCAGTACCCGAACGACGCCGCCCAAGGCGGCTGGGTCGGGGTAGCAAAACCCACGCGCATGTCGCGGGTTTTGCTGCGGCGCGAGCGCCGCTGTTGAATGCCGCCGCAGAGCGGCGGTCGCCTGCGGACGGGACCGAGATGCTCGTCATTCTTAATGAATGACTGCATCTGAGGTTGCAGTTTGCAAGCAAACTGGGATTTTATGCGCTGCAAGCAGCGCGTGCAAGCGTTTATTGGGGGCGGCGGTATTCGTCGCCCTTTTGCATGAAGTGAGGCGGATTTTCACCGCAAGAGGGACAAAAACGGGGAGGAAACAGGTTGGGACTGTTTACACGAAAAAAGAAAGAGAACGTGCAGGAAAACCGTCCGGTTCCGCAGCATATCGCGGTCATCATGGACGGCAACGGCCGGTGGGCGAAAAAGCGCGGTCTGCCGCGCAAGGCAGGTCACAAGGTCGGCGCGGAGACCTTCCGCACGATCGCGACCTACTGCAAGGACATCGGCGTGAAGTATTTCACCGTTTATGCGTTCTCTACTGAGAACTGGAAGCGGCCGCAGGACGAGGTCGACGCGCTGATGAACCTGTTCCGTGCCTATCTGAAGGAGGCGGCGGAGACCATGTACGAGCGCGGCGTTGCGGTGCGCGTTCTGGGTGATCTGAGCGTGCTGCCGGAGGATATCCGCGCACAGATCGCGGAGGTGGACGAGATCGCAGACCGGCTCGGCCCGGATGCTGCGACTGCATCGCTCTGCATCAACTACGGCGGCCGCGACGAGATCAAGAACGCCGTCCGCGCGATCGCGCAGCAGGTGAAAAACGGCGAAATTCAGCCGGAGGACATCACGGAGGAAACCATCGGCGCGCACCTTTACACGGCGCATATGCCCGACCCTGACCTCATCATCCGTCCCTCGGGCGAGGTCCGCACGTCGAACTTCCTTCTGTGGCAGTCGGCGTACTCCGAATATTATTTCACCGATGTGCTGTGGCCGGACTTCAAAACGAGCGATCTGGACGCGGCGATCGACAATTTCAACAGCAGAAACCGCCGTTTCGGCGGCGTATAACGCGCGGAAAACCGTTTTCCGCATAGATAACCAAAACGGGTGATAGAATATGAAAGCAAGAGTGTTATTCGGCGTGTTCGGCTTTATTTTTGTGCTGCTCGCGCTGTATGTATTTCCGCCCATCGTACTGGAGGCGGTCGTCGCGGCGCTGTGCGTCATTGCGACCTGTGAGGTGCTCGGCTCGACGAAGCTCGTGCACAACCGGCTCGAGCTGCTGCTCGCGATGCTCGTGTCGCTCGGTCTCGCAGTCGGTCATTTTACCGTGCTGCCGCTTGACCTGACCGACGTGATGCAGGGCCTTGTCCTCGTCATGCTCGTCGGCTCGTTCGCCATCGAGCTGAAATTCCACGACAGCATGAAGGTGTCGCAGGTGGCGTGGGGCTTTTTCGGCGCGCTGCTCGTGCCGTACCTGCTGCTCAGTCTGCTGCGCATTTTCCAGATGAACTACCATCACGGCCCGTTCATCGTTTTGCTGCCGCTGCTCGCGGCGTGGGGCGCGGATACCTGCGCTCTGTTCGCCGGCATGTTTTTCGGCAGACATAAGCTCGCGCCGGTCGTCAGTCCGAAAAAGACGGTCGAGGGCGCGGTCGGCGGCGTGATCGGCGGCGCGGTGCTCGTTCTGATCGCGGCGCTCATCATGAACAGCACGCTGAAGCTCGGTCTGCCGCTGTGGGCGGCGGTCGTGCTCGGCGCTGTGGGCGCGATGCTGGGCGAGATCGGCGACCTGTCCTTTTCGATCATCAAGCGTCAGACCGGCATCAAGGACTACGGCCATATCTTCCCAGGTCACGGCGGCGTGCTCGACCGCTTCGACAGCGTGATCTTTGTCGCGCCGTTCGCGGAATTTCTGTTCCGCATCGTATTCCGCATCGTATTCTGACAGAGCAATCCAACCATCACTGCATTCCGCAGTTTCAGGAGCATAGATTATGAAAAAAATAGCGATTTTAGGTTCTACGGGTTCGATCGGCACGCAGACGGTCGATATTCTGCCTTCGATCGAGGCTGAAGTCGTCGCGCTGACGACCAACCGCCGCATAGGCTTGCTGGAGGAGCAGGCGCGCGCCCTGCATCCGAAAATGGTGTGCGCGTTCGATGAAAACGCGGCAAAGGAGCTTCGTGTGAAGCTCGCGGACACGGACATCGAGGTGCTGACCGGCATGGACGGTCTGATCGCCTGCGCCTCGGAAAGCGGCGCGGACATCGTTGTGACCGCCGTTGTGGGCATGGTCGGCCTGCTGCCGACGCTCGCCGCTATCGACGCCGGAAAGGACATCGCGCTCGCGAACAAGGAAACGCTCGTGTGCGCGGGCGGCATCGTCATGGAGGCGGCGCGGAAAAAAAGCGTGCGCATCCTGCCGGTCGACTCCGAGCACTCGGCGATCTTTCAGTGTGTGCAGGCGGCGAACGGAAATCCGGTCTCGAAGATCCTGCTCACGGCTTCCGGCGGCCCGTTCTTCGGGAAAAAGCTCGAGGAAATGCGCGGCATGACGCGCGAGCAGGCGCTTGCGCACCCGAACTGGTCGATGGGCGCGAAGATCACCATCGACTCCGCGACTATGATGAACAAGGGGCTGGAGCTGATCGAGGCGATGTGGCTGTATGACCTGCCGCCCGAGGACATCGAGATCGTCGTACATCGCGAGAGCATCGTGCACTCGGCCGTGGAATTTGCGGACGGCGCGGTCATCGCGCAGCTCGGCCTGCCGGATATGCGCCTGCCCATTCAGCTCGCGCTGACCTGGCCGGAGCGCGTGCCGTGCAAAGTGCCGCGCATGTCGCTCGCAGAGGTCGCGAAGCTCACATTCTTCGCGCCGGATTACGAGGCGTTCCCGGCGCTGAATCTCGCAAAGCAGGCCGCCGCCCTCAAGGGCGACCGCGGCGCGGTGCTCAACGGTGCGAATGAAGCGGCCGTCGGTCTGTTTCTCGACGGAAGGATCGGCTTTACCGAGATCGCGGAGCGCGTTTCTCACGCTCTGGACAGCATCCCGTACAGGAAGGACATCACGCTCGACGACGTGCTCGCCGCCGACAGAGCCGCACGCGAGCTCGTTCTGGGCTGAGACGGCTGACCCGGAAAGGAGACAGCTTTGCAGGTACTTTCAATCATTCTGGCCATTCTGGCCTTCGGCGTGCTGGTCATCGTGCATGAATTCGGCCATTTTATCACCGCCAAGCGCGGCGGCGTGCAGGTCAATGAATTCTGGATCGGCATGGGCCCGACCGTTCTCAAGCACGAATATCACGGCACGATGTACTGCCTGAAGCTGCTGCCGTTCGGCGGCGCGTGCGTCATGGAGGGCGAGGACGGCGAAAGCGAGAGCGAGCACGCCTTCGGCAGGGCACGCCTTCGCCGCCGCATCCTCATCGTCGCAGCAGGTGCGCTGATGAATTTTCTCATCGGCTTTGTCATCCTGCTGTTCGCGGTGCAGGCGCCGAGCGAGAACGGCTTTATCACCACGACCGTTGCGAGCATCAGCGAGGGCAGCTCGGTGCTCGAGGGCGGTCTGCAGGAGGGCGACACGATCATCAGCATCGACGGCTTCCGACTGCTCGTGCGCAGCGATCTGAACGTCGCGATGGGCATGAGCAGCTCGACGACGCACAGCGTCAAGGTGCGTCGCGGCGGCGAGACGGTCGAGCTGCCGTCTGTGCCGTTCGAGGCGCGCATCGACGACGGCGAGGGCGGAAAGTTGATCGGCCTCACCTTCGGCGCAACGCCGGATAACGTGGTTTCGCGCGTGCAGCATGCGGCGTTGACCGCGCTCGATGACGCGCGCCTCGTGTGGGTCAGCCTCGGTCAGCTGCTCGGCGGCAGGGTCGGCGTGAACGACCTGTCCGGGCCGGTCGGCGTGGCCTCGACCATGGCCGTGACCGCACGGGTGAACATCCGGGCGTTTTTGCAGCTCGTGGCGTTCATCTCTATCAATCTCGGCGTGATGAACCTGCTGCCGCTGCCGGCGCTCGACGGCGGCCGCCTGGTGTTCCTCATCATCGAGGGCATCCGGCGCAAGCCTGTGCCGCCGAAGTACGAGGGCCTTGTGCACGCGGCCGGTCTCATGCTGCTGCTCATGCTCATGGTCTACGTCACGGGACACGACATCCTGCGCCTGCTGACAGGCAGAATGATGCAGTAAAATCAACACAGGGGGTGCAGGAAACAAGCCTGCGCCCCGTGTTCGCTTCAAAAGAGGGATAGATATGAAACTGACAAAACAGATTAACATCGGCGGCGTTCCGGTCGGCGGCGGCGCGCCCATCGCCATCCAGTCCATGACGAACACGGACACGCGCGACGCGAAAGCGACGCTCGCTCAGATCCGTGCGCTCGCGGAGGCAGGCTGCGACATCGTGCGCTGCGCCGTGCCGGACAAAGCGGCGGCGGAAGCGCTGCGCGAGATCTGCGCAGGCTCGCCCATTCCGGTCGTGGCGGATATCCATTTTGACTACCGTCTGGCGCTTGCCGCCATCGAGGCGGGCGTGGACAAGATCCGCCTGAACCCCGGCAACATCGGCGGCGCGGACCGCGTGCAGGCGGTCGTGAAGGCTGCAAAGGAGCGCCATCTCCCCATTCGCATCGGCGTCAACTCCGGCTCGGTCGAAAAGCATATCCTCGAGAAGTTCGGCGGCCCGACCCCGGAAGCCATGGTCGAGAGCGCGCTGTATCACGTAAAGCTCTTAAACGACTGCGATTTTGACGACATCTGTATCTCGATCAAATCCTCGTCCGTGCCGAACACCATGCAGGCGTACCTGCTTGCGAGCGAAAAGACGAATTATCCGCTGCACCTCGGCGTGACCGAGGCCGGCACGGAGTACATGGGTACGATCAAATCGGCGGCCGGCATCGGCGGCCTGCTCGCGCTCGGCGTGGGCGACACCATCCGCGTGTCGCTGACCGACGACCCGGTCAAGGAGGTCTACGCCGCGAAGGCGATCCTGCGCGCCGTCGGACGCGCGGAGGAGGGCATTAACGTCGTTTCCTGCCCGACCTGCGGACGCACGCGCATCGACCTGATCGGCATCGCGAAGGAGGTCGAGCGCCGCTGCGCCGAAATCCACGGCCGCAAGCTCAAGGTCGCGGTCATGGGCTGCGTTGTCAACGGCCCGGGCGAGGCGCGCGAGGCCGACCTCGGTATCGCAGGCGGCGACGGCGAGGGACTGATTTTCCGCCGCGGCGAAATTCTCCGCAAGGTGCCGCAGGAGCGGCTTGTGGACGAGCTTATGGATGAAATCGCACATTTCGAAGGAGAATAATCGGTGGCTGCCAAGCTGATAGAGGTTTTTAACAACTGCAAATGTGTCGGAGAGGAGCAGCATCTTGCCGCAGGCGAGGTGCGCTCTCTCGCATTCGGAGACAACCGCTCGGTCATGGTCATCGAGCTGGGTCTGCATGAGGTCGTAAAGCGCGACACGCTTGCGAAGGCCGAAAAGCAGCTCGCGAGCGCCTACGGTCTCGACCGCGTGTGCATCGAGCCGCGCTACGAGCTGCCGGGCGAGCTGCCGGGCGAGTATATCCGCTCGCTGTACGACGATATGGCGGCACGGATGCCGTCGGCGCGCGGCCTGCTGCACGCGGAGAACTGGGAATATGCGGACGGTGCGCTGCATATCCCGATGGACACCATCTGCGAAAAGCATTTCGAGACCGCACTGCGCCATCTCGAAGCGCGTATCCGCCGCGAGACCGGGCGGAGCTGCCCGGTGCACGCCGTGCCGCTCGAGCAGACGGACGGCGGGCCGGTGCAGGAGAATGAGCAGGAACGCGCGGAACTTTTGCACAAGGCTGTGGAAAAAGCCGCAAGCGAAGCGCAGAGCGAGCCAAAGCCGAAAAAGCCTGCCCGTCAGATTCGCTCGGAGGGCCAGGCATACCAGCGCCCGAAGACCGAGAAGGTCCGCGAGGACGATCTCGTGTTCGGAAAGCTCATTCAGGACCCCATCGTCTCGGTCAACGAGGCCGTTTCGGCCTACGACATGGTCACCATTCAGGGCGAGGTGTTTTTCACCGAGCACAAGGATATCCACAGCAAAAAGACCGGCAAGGACTATGTGAAGATCGCGTTCGACATCACCGACCGCACGAATTCCGTGCGCGTCTCCAAATTCCTTGCGGCTGACAAGGCCGGCGACACGGCCTCGCTCATCAAAAAGGGTCTGTACTGCACTGTGCAGGGCAAAATGGTGTTCGACACCTACGCTCGCGAAATGGTGCTCGAGCCGACCGGCATCGTCAAGGCGAAAAAGCCGGAGCGAAAGGACACCTATGACGGCATGAAGCGTGTCGAGCTGCACCTGCATACCAATATGTCCGCGATGGACGGCATGAGTTCGACCGCCTCGCTGCTGTGCCGCGCGGCAAAGTGGGGCCACCGCGCCATGGCTATCACCGACCACGGCGTTGCGCAGGCGTTCCCCGAAGCGCTCCACGCACAGGAGGGCAAGCAGAAGGACATCATCGGGGACATGAAGATTATTTACGGCATCGAAGCGTACTACGTCAACGACGCGGACAGCCTGTCTGTCGTGCGCGGCAGGAGCACCGAGCCGCTTACCGGCACGTTCATCGTGTTCGACCTTGAGACGACCGGTCTCAACCCGGCGAACGAGGAGATCACGGAAATTGCCGCGGTGCGCATGGTCGAGGGCGAGATCCGCGACTCCTTCCAGACCTACGTCAATCCGCACAAGCCCATCCCGGCCGAGATCACCGAGCTGACCGGCATTTCGGATGAGACCGTTGCAGACGCGCCCGACCTCGACGAAGCCGTACCGAAATTCCTCGCGTGGGCGGGGGAGGGGCAGTATCCTCTTGTCGCGCACAACGCAGGCTTCGATATGGGCTTTCTGCGGACAGCCTGCAAGCGGCTGGGCATCGAGCGCGACTTTACGAGCATCGACACGCTCGAAATGAGCCGCCTCATGCTGCCGCATCTGCATAAATTCAAGCTGAACATCCTCGCCAAGGAGCTTCAGGTCGGCCCGTTCGAGCACCACCGCGCAAGCGAGGATGCGGCGGTGCTCGGCCGCATTTTCGTCAAGCTGCTCGCGCGGCTCAAGGATGAGATGCACGCGGTCACGACGGCGGACATCAATCCGGTGCTCGCCGCGACGACCGACCGCAAAAACAAGCTGAAAAACCTGCCGCGCTACCACTTTATCATTCTGGTCAAAAATCAGGCCGGTCTGCGCAATCTGTATCAGCTCATTTCCAAGAGCTTTCTCGAATACTATAACAAGCGCCCCATCATGCCGCGCAGCGAGCTCATCCGTCACCGCGAGGGACTGATCTTCGGCTCGGCGTGCGAGGCGGGCGAGGTGTTCCGCGCGCTCACCAAGGGTGCGGAGTGGGACGAAATAAAGCGCCTCGCGGAGTTCTACGACTACCTCGAGATCCAGCCGATCGGCAACAATAAATTCATGCTTGCCAAGGGGCTCGTGAAGGACGAGGAGCAGCTGCGCGACTGGAACCGCGACATCCTGCGCCTTGCGGACGAGCTCGGCAAGCCGTGCTGCGCGACCGGCGACGTTCACTTCCTCGAGCCCGAGGACGAGGCCTTCCGCCGCATCCTCATGGCCGGTCAGGGCTTTTCGGACGCCGACAATCAGGCGCCGCTCTACCTCAAGACCACGGACGAAATGCTGCGCGAGTTCTCCTATCTCGGCGAGGACCGTGCGTATGAGGTCGTAGTAAGGAACACCAACATGATCGCGGATATGTGCGACGTCATCCGTCCCGTGCCGCGCGAGAACTATCCGCCGCACATCGACGGCTGCGAGGACGATCTGCGCAATATGTGCTACGACAAGGCAAAGCGCATCTACGGCGACCCGCTGCCCGAGCAGGTGCAGGCGCGCCTTGACCGCGAGCTGAACTCCATTATCGGCAACGGCTACGCCGTCATGTACATCATTGCGCAGAAGCTCGTTACCAAGTCGCTCGCGGACGGCTATCTGGTCGGCTCGCGCGGTTCGGTCGGCTCGTCGCTCGCGGCGTTCATGTCGGACATCACCGAGGTAAATTCCCTCGCGCCGCACTATCTCTGTCCGGACGACAAGTACATCGAATGGCACGAGGATTACTCCTGCGGCGTCGATCTGCCGGATAAGATCTGCCCGAAATGCGGCAAACCGCTCACCAAGCAGGGGTTTAACATCCCGTTCGAGACCTTCCTCGGCTTCGAGGGCGACAAGGTGCCGGATATCGACCTGAACTTCGCCGGCGAATATCAGTCTCGCATCCACTGGTACACGGGCGAGATCTTCGGCCATGACCATGTGTTCCGAGCGGGAACCATCGGTACGGTCGCGGAAAAGACCGCCTACGGATACGTCAAGAAGTACATGGACGAACGCGGCATCGAGTGCTCGCGCGCCGAGGAGAACCGCCTCGCCGCAGGCTGCACCGGCGTGCGCCGTACCTCGGGTCAGCATCCGGGCGGCGTTGTTGTCGTGCCGAAGGAGATCGAGATCTACGATGTCTGTCCGGTACAGCATCCGGCGGATGACCCGGATTCCGATATCATTACCACCCATTTCGAGTACCACTCCATCGACGCGAACCTCTTAAAGCTCGACGAGCTCGGTCACGATGACCCGACCATGATCAAGCACCTCGAGAACCTCACGGGCATCAACGCGCAGAACATCCCGCTCGACGACCCGGAGACGATGAGCCTGTTCCACTCGTGCAAGGCGCTGCGCTACAAGGGCGAAAACCCGGACACTGACCCCATCCTGGGCGACCTCGGCTGCGTAGCGGTGCCCGAGTTCGGCACCAAGTTCGTCCGCGGCATGGTCAAGGAGACCCATCCGTCCACCTTCGCGGAGCTTGTCTCGATCTCCGGCCTGTCCCACGGTACGGATGTGTGGCTCGGCAACGCGGCCGAGCTCGTGCGCAAGGGCATTCCGCTGTCCGGCTGCATCTGCTGCCGAGACGACATCATGAACTATCTTATTTTACAGGGCGTCAAGCCCAAGCTGTCGTTCAAGACGATGGAGTCCGTCCGAAAGGGCAAGGGTCTGACCGAGGAGATGGAGACCGCCATGAACGAGCAGCACGTTCCGGAATGGTACATCGACTCCTGCAAGAAAATCAAATATATGTTCCCGAAGGCGCACGCGGTGGCTTACGTCATGATGGCGTTCCGCATTGCCTGGTTCAAGGTACATAAGCCGCTCGCGTTCTATTCGGCGTACTTTTCGGTCCGCGCGAAGGGTTTTGATGCGTCCTGCATGGTCAAGGGCGACAAGGTGTGTCTGGATAAGATGGCGGAGCTCAAGCAGAAGGACCGCGACAAGACCATCTCCGCTGCTGAGAAGGATATGATGACGACGCTTGAGGTCTGCCACGAGTTTTACCGCCGCGGCTTCACGTTTGAGCCGATGGATGTGTATACTTCGGACGCAACGCGGTTTCTGGTGACGGAAAACGGACTTATTCCGCCGTTTACCTCCATGCCGGGCATCGGCGAGCAGGCAGCGCAGAGCATCGTCGAGGAGCGCAAGAACGGCAAGTTCCTCTCGGCGGAGGAGATGATTATCCGGTGCCCGAAGGCTTCGAAGGCGGTCGTCGAGCTGCTCGACCAGATCGGCGCACTCGGCTCCATGCCGAAAACGACGCAGATGAGTCTGTTCTGAGAGTGAAGAGTGGAGAGAGCGCAGAGCGCTTTACCGCGTACACCGCAGGGCGGGCTGCCCTCAGTCCGCCGTAAGCATGAAGTTTCGAAAGGAGTTTCTTATGGCAAAGTACGAAAAGCATCTGACGGGAAATTTCGACGAAGTTCTGAACGCTGTAACGGACGGCGTGCTGAACGGCAGTATGTCTGCGTCCTACGAGGATGGCTCGGACTGGACAAACGATACGGTCCGCTGTGCGGTGCGCGTGTTCGAGCGTTACAGCTACATGGGCGGCAACCGCGTCAGCATGAATGTCACTCTGGTCGGCAACGGCCGTGATCTGTTTCTTTCCGCCATCACTTCGGGAGGCAGTACGGCCGTGTTCTTCAAGCTCAATACCCTCGGCGAGGAGAGCTTTCTGGAAAAGCTGGTGCCGATTGTAGAGGGACTTGCACGAGGATAAAATCTTTTTCATTACTGCACTCGTAGGGCGGGCTGACCTCAGCCCGCCGCAGTTTTTTCTGGTAGCTTTTGTGTGCGCCCGCACGCGCATCTTAAGTTTCGTAAAAGAAAGGGTTGACAGCCTCGTGCCGGGTATGGTATGATTTCATCATGATAAAGTGATAAAGGAGCAGCGGAGCAATGAACCGTTTTCGAATTTCGACCCCCGAAGGTACCCGTGACCTTCTGTTTTCCTCCTGCCGTGCACTGCGGCAGACCGAGAACGCGGTGCGTGAGGCGCTTGAGGAGCGCGGTTACAGCGAGATCATCACCCCGGCCGTAGAGTATTTCGATGTGTTTGCGCAGGCAAACCCCGAGCTCGACCAGGATCAGATGCTCAAGATCATCGACAAGTCCGGCCGGATCTGCGTGGCGCGTCCGGATAACACCACCCCCATCGCGCGTATCGCAGCGACCCGTCTGGATGACGCCGCTCTGCCGGTCCGCCTGTATTACAGCCAGAAGGTGTTCCGTTCGGTCTCCGGCGACCACGGCCACAAGGGCGAGTTCCTGCAGGTCGGCGCGGAGCTGATCGGCGCGGACGGTCTTGCGGCTGACAAGGACATCCTCTCCGCTGCCTTCGCGGCGCTGAGCAGGACCGGCGCGGACAACTTCCGCATCGAGCTCGGCCACGCGGAGATCTACAAGGCTCTCATCGAGGAGCTGGGTGCGGATGCGGCCTCTTCCGAGGCGATCCGCCGCCTGATCGAAAACAAGTCGTTCGCGGCGCTCGGCGACGCGCTTCAGCCGTTCGGCAGCAAGCCGGCAGCAAAGGCGCTCAGCGCCATGCCGCAGCTGTTCGGCGGCATCGAGGTGCTCGATGAGGTCGAGACGCTGACCGGCAACGTGCGCGTTCTGGGCGCGATCGCCTATCTGCGCCGCCTGTATCAGGCGCTCGACGAGGCCGGCTACGGCGACCGCATCATGATCGACCTCGGTCTGGTGCACGAGATGGATTACTACACCGGCATCATGTTCCGCGGCTATATCGGCGGCGCGGGCGCAGCCATCCTCGCAGGCGGCCGCTACAACGCGCTGTGCGCGAAGTTCGGCAGGGACCTCCCGGCGGGCGGCTTCGGCATCGACGTGGAGAGCGTCGCGGAGAGCACTCAGGGCGCGAGCCGTCCCGAGGTCGCAACGCGCCGCGATACGGTCCGCATCGCGCTGCCCAAGGGCCGTCTGGAGAAGAAAACGCTCGCGCTGCTCAAGGACGCAGGCTACGATATTTCCGAGCTTGAGGCCGGAACGCGCAAGCTGATCTTCACCCTGCCGGACAGCGGCGTGGAGATCGTCCTGTCCAAGGCCGCCGACGTCATCACCTACGTCGAGCACGGCGTGTGCGACATGGGCGTCGTCGGCAAGGACACTATCATGGAAAAGGGCGGCAGCTTCTATGAAATGGTAGATCTCGGCTTCGGCAGGTGCCGCTTCGCCCTCGCCACCAAGAAGGGCAAGGACGTGTACGGCGGCTACAAGACCCCGGTCATCGCCACCAAGTACCCGGCCGTCACCAAGGCGTTCTTCAACAGGAAGAACATGGACGTCGAGACCATCAAGATCGAAGGTTCGGTCGAGCTCGCGCCGCTGCTCGAGCTGGCGGACGGCATTGTGGATATCGTGGAGACCGGCACGACGCTCAAGGAGAACGGCCTTGAGGTCGTTGAGAATGTAGCGCCCATCTCGGCAAGAGTTATCGTCAATCTCGCCAGCGCGAAGATGAAGAAGGCAGCGATTCAGAAGGTTATTGC
>ENA-UERY01001505-UERY01001505.1-human-gut-metagenome-genome-assembly--contig:-NODE-1505-length-14135-cov-4.668658_pt1 | contig 14135 bp, 10 predicted proteins | sample MGYA00242989_ERZ507990 | MGnify/ENA primary metagenome ERZ507990 (study PRJEB26167, sample SAMN06115529) | human gut metagenome | host: Homo sapiens | place: China:Fujian | collected 2015-08-26...
ATAACCTTATCGAATTCTTCAAACACTTCGTCATAATGATTGACTATATCATAGCCTGCATCATTCACATGGCATGTATCAAAACATACCCGCAGTCTGTCAGCTTTTTCAACACCATCGTATATTGCTTTTAATTCATCGAAAGTTCTTCCTATCTCACTGCCTTTTCCTGCCATAGTTTCAAGTGCTATATATACATCATCATCATTCTGGTTCAATACTGTATTAAGACCTTTTATTATCTGTGCCGTTCCTTCCAGAACACCTGCATTCACATGGCTTCCTGGATGAAGCACAAGTATATGGCTTCTCATGGCAGCTGTCCGGATAATCTCTTTTTCAAGGAATTCTACTGCAAGCTCATATGTCTCTGGCTTAACTGTGTTAGCCAGGTTGATAATATATGGTGCATGTACAACTATCTCGTCTATACCATGTGCATGTGCATATTCCCACCCTGCATCTATATTCAGTTCTGATATCTCTTTTCTTCGTGTATTCTGTGGTGCTCCTGTGTATAACATAAAAACATTCGCTCCATATGAAGCTGCTTCCTTTGCGGATGCTAAAAACATTTCCTTACCTGCCATACCCACATGGCAGCCCAGCTTTATCTCTGACATACTATTCTTTTCTCCATTCTTACTTTTCTTATTTTTTACTTTTCTTTATATTACTTTTCTTACCTCTGCCTGCAGACATAAGCTATTGGTTTGATTCATTTAATATGTTCTCCATAATCCTTGCATCTGCCGGGTCAAACTTATATCCTGATAACGTCCTTAACTTGTATATAACTATCTGACTGCTCTCTCCTCTTCTTAAATGTCTGTCAGTATAATCTGCAACCATGATAATCCTTGCTAAAAGTGGAATCTCACTTTTCTTTAACCCACTTGGATATCCACTTCCATCATAGTTTTCCCTATGATAATGTACTGCTTCTGCTATGCTTTCTGCACTTGATGTTCTAAGCATGCCTACGATTTCATAGCCTTTATCAACATATGTTTTGAATATATCATATTCTTCATCTGAAAGCTTATTCTTATTTATAAGCTCATCTGGTATAGCAGCCATGCCTATCTCATGAAGCAGACCTGCATTATATGCATTCATACACATTTTATGGTCAAGTCCTTTACGCAACGCTATCTCTCTGGCATATTCTGCAACCTGCTTTAAATGTTCCTCTTCTCCATATATCTTGGCACCAAGTGCATGAACCATGGTATTCATGACCTTCATTGATATATTCTCAAGCCTTATATTCTCTTCATATATTCTGTTTTCCAGCCTATGTTTTATATTCTTTTTCTCAACCCAGTTCCTCTGGATAAAGAACATAAGACAATATATAATAAGCAGCATGCATATGAAAAAATACGGTAACCTTAAAACAATATTTTCATCATAAATATCTATAGTATCAACATTATTAAACCTGCAGCAATATATAATAGAGCCAAGACATACTATATTAATGGGAAGACTATACTTTATTCCGAGTACAAATACTGTAGCACATGAAAAAAGAACCGGATACATTATGCTAAAGGCCTCAATATCAGCATCAAACAATAAACTATAAACAGGCATACTCATAATTGCAAACGTAACAAAATCAATCCATATATTATAATTCTTAACTGATATTGCAATATTAACCGCCATGATTAAAACTATCAAGGCTGCCTGTATATCATACTCATATCCAACATCAAGCACTATGCCTACTAACATATTTATAAGCCATACGAATCCGAATACAAGCTTGACACACAGTGCAAGCAGCCTGTCCTCGTATGGACATAAGAATATTTCCCTGTAACTGACATCTTTCCCTGACTTTCTAATCTTCATATTCATACAATATCCCTCTTTTGCTTTTTATCAGAATGGCTCTACACTCCCGACAACAATTCACCCTTTTCTATAAGACTTATAACGATATGTGCAACTTCATTATCAAACTGTCTGCCAGCACCCTTTTTAAATTCATCTATAATATACTGCTTATCACACTGTTTCCTGTAACATCTGTTAGAACTCATGGCATCAAGTGAATCCGCTGCACTTATTATTCTTACCAGTTCTGGGAGCTCATCTGCCTTAATACCATAAGGATAGCCCTTACCATCTATCCTCTCGTGATGATATATTGCACCTTTATCCGCATCTGGCAGAAACTCAAGATCTTTTAATATCTCACCACCCCATACAGTGTGCTTTCTCATAATATTATACTCTTCATCAGTCAGTCTTCCTGGCTTGTTAAGAATCATATCAGGAACCGCTATCTTTCCTATATCGTGTAGTAACGCACTCCTATATATGATTTTATAATCTTTATCGGAAAACTTATTCATGCTCTTAGCTATCATCAACGAATACTCTGCCACCCTCTTTGAGTGCTGCTGAGTATAACCATCCTTTGCATCAAGCATCTGACTTATGGCTGTAACTGCATCTATCATAAGCTTCTTTCTGTCTTCAAGAGCTATAGCTACATCCTTTTCCAGTTCTTTTTCATTTTCCTCCTGATTCATCTGATAACGCTTATAAAATATATCTATAACAACAACTATCACAAAAAATGACCAGTAAAATAATGGATAATAAAAGAGATAATACTTAGGATAATCATATATAAGCAGTTCTTTTAATGGTGTATAAAACATTACTGTAACATATAATCCAAAACCGACACTTACCGGTATTCCAAAAGGCATTCCAAGAAGAATAATAGATATTATAGGTACAAGAAAATACCACATCATTGAAAAGCCTTTGTTTGATCCATATAATGAGATTGGAACAGCCAATATAAGAAAAGCAATCACTGCTGCCATGCATATCCGGTATATCTTATCAGAATGGCCTAATGCCAGAATCGCAAATATACTGACTACTGCTACAACAAATGTAATAGAAGCAATAACATACTCACCAAGTTTTAAATTCTGTATATCAATAAGCAGCATCACAACAACAAATATCAGCATGACATTCTGAAGTGTGCCTATATCCACTCTTGATCTTTTCTCATATTGATATACTGCTTTTATTTCGTTTATTATCATTGAACATAGCTTCATAAACAAATCATATCCTTTAACAATCTTTCATCACCTGTAACTACCTGTAAACACGAATCTATATGTTTAAATAATATCACATTCTGTATTTTTTTTCAATTTACAGTTAATAAATATCTTTCACATTATCTATCCGTACACTCACGAACCCGCGCTATGCGCTATCCCGCCCTGCTTCGCATGGCTGTTCGTTCGTTAATGGCGCAAGAAAAGTAAATGTCTGCTTCGCAGCCGCTTCCTTTTCTTTTGCGCTCATTATATCTTATCAATCTTATTTTCTTTTTATCGGAAATGCATATTGAGATTTTAATATTTTTTTATATAATGATAAGAGTATAAAAGTCAGGGGACTACTATTATGTCAACTGCCCACGACCTAAAGGTAGTGGGTTTTTGCCTATGGCAAACGAAAGGATTTTATTTATGAAACCAAGATCAGAAGTAAGTATGCAGCTATATAAGCTGATGCTTGAAAGAGATTATCCAGAGGAGTTCTGCGATATCATAACAAGAAATCTTAATACAGACTTCACTGCACAAAGAATGATAGGATATCTTTATCACTACGAACATCCTCCTGTTGCTGAAATAGCAGACGAAATGTTATCTATTCTTGCTGACAGAAACAGGATTATGCAAAAGAAAGAACTTGAGGAAGTCAACGCCAAATGGAACGACTTTCTTATGAATGGATTCAACGATGATGATAACTAACAAAATATAAATATGTAGGAAAGGCAGATTATTATATGAAAATACCATTTAACGTTAATCTAACAGGAAAAACAGCAATAGTAACCGGAGGCAGTGGAACCTTATGCTCAGCCATGGCTTATGGGCTCGCCGTAAGCGGTGCCAAAACAGCAATTATTGGAAGAAATAAAGCGAATATGGAAAAGGTTGTTAACGAACTTACATCCAATGCTTTAAAAGAACACAATGCTGCTGTTACCATAAAAGGTTACTGCAGCGATGTTACTGATAAAGAAGAGCTTACTAAAACATATGAAGCAATCAAAGCTGAACTTGGAAGCTGCGATATACTTATCAATGGTGCTGGAGGTAACCAGCCTGGTGCCATAACATCAGTTGAAATGTTAAAAAAAGAGCCTGAAGATGATGATTATTCATTCTGGAATCTTGATGAAACAAAGATTCGTGAGGTTATGGAGCTTAACTTTATGGGAACTCTTCTTCCTATCCAGGTATTCACACGTGATATGGTAAAAAAAAGAAGCGGAAGTATCATAAACATAGCCTCTGTATCATCTATACTTCCTTTAACAAAGGTTGTTACATACAGCAATGCCAAGAGTGCAATACTTAATCTGACACAATGGCTTGCCACACATATGGGTGAAAGCGGAATAAGATGCAATGCTATTGCACCAGGCTTCTATGCTGCTAAACAAAACCACGACCTGTTATTCAACAAAGATGGTTCACTAACACCCAGAGCCAGAAAGATAATTGCCGGCACTCCTATGGGAAGATTCGGCAATCCGGAAGAGCTTATCGGTGCGGCACTATTTCTTGCAAGTGATGATGCTTCCGGATTCGTTAATGGAATAGTGCTTCCAGTTGATGGAGGATACTGCGCTTATAGCGGAGTATAAGGCTTGATTAATATAAAGAAATATTCTACAAATCATTCTAAAAAGAGGCATCGCACTAATTTCTTAGTGCGACAACCCCACTCTTTAATGTTCATCTCTTTACGGATTAACCCCGAAGGTTAATGGAGACCCAGCTATAATTATCTCGTTAATGAATAAGTTCAAGTTATCTTATTCATATATATTATATGTAATTACAATTAAAAAATTAATAATATTTTGATTATTTTCCCCTTATTTCCACTCAGCTTCTCCAACACTCAAAGCCTTCTTACTAAGTGTCGCAAGTCTTCTTATAGCCTCCTTAAGCGTATCATCCTTTTTCGCAAAATGAAATCTTATAAGATGATGTACATCCTCCCTGAAAAAGCTTGAGCCCGGAACTGCTGCAACACCTACATACTGTGCCATCCATTCACAGAATTTCACATCATCCTTAACACCGAATTCGCTTACATCAACAAGAACATAGTAAGCACCCTGTGGATCTGTATATGTAAGTCCAAGCTCCTTAAGTCCGCCTACAAACACTTCTTTCATATGTGCATAATGTGCTGCCAGCTTGTCATAATATTCATCATCAAACTTTAAGCCCGTAACAGCCGCCTCCATAAGTGGTGCTGCTGCCCCAACTGTAAGAAAATCGTGGACTTTCTTTACTCTGTCTATAATCTGCGGATTAGCTATAACATAACCCAGTCTCCAGCCTGTTATAGAATATGTTTTCGACAAAGAATTACATACAATAGTTCTTTCTCTCATGCCGTCAAGTGCCTGCATATAAACATGTTTATTAGGTGCATATATTATGTGTTCATACACTTCATCTGTTACAACATAAGCATCATACTTCTTTGCAAGTTCAGCTATTGTCTGCATCTCTTCCATGGTAAATACTTTTCCGCATGGATTAGACGGATTGCATAATATAAGTGCTTTGGCTCCACTTGCAAATGCTTCCTCAAGCTTTGCAGCATCAAATGTAAATTCAGGTGGAACAAGTGGAACATACACCGGCTCTGCCCCTGAAAGTATAGTATCTGCGCCATAATTTTCATAAAATGGTGAGAATATAACAACCTTATCACCCGGATTAGTAATACTGAGCATAGTTGCCATCATAGCCTCTGTACTTCCACATGTAACGACTATCTCTGATTCAGGATCAACCTTTAATCCCGAAAAATGTTCGTATTTATCAGCTATGGCATCACGGAAATTCTTAGCACCCCAGGTAAGTGCATACTGATGTGGTCCCTCTTTAGCTACTTCTGCCAGCCTGTCTGTTATTTCCTCTGGTGGGTCAAAGTCAGGAAAGCCCTGCGACAGATTAACTGCCCCATATTTATTGGCAACCCTTGTCATTCTTCTTATAACTGAATCTGTAAAGTCAGCTGATCTATTACTTAACTCTTTCATCTTAATCTACATTTACTCCATTTCTAACTATCTGTTACTTACTTCAATAAATTTATCAAGTACTTTATCAGCCTCGCCTGAATCAATAAGCTCTGCTGCTAGCTTTATGCCATCCGCAAGACTGTCTGCCTTTCCACCTATATAGAGTGAAGCACCTGCATTCATAAGAACAGCATCTCTCTTAGGTCCTTTTTCACCATTAAGTATGGCTCTTGTTATTCTTGCATTATCTTCTGGGGCGCCTCCCTTAAGGTCATCCTTTGTACAACGCATAAGTCCGAAATCCTCTGGCTTGATAACATATGACTTCATCCAGCCATCACGGATCTCGCATACCTTAGTTGGTGCACTCATAGATATCTCATCTAACTTATCCATGCCATATACTACCATGCCTCTCTTAACTCCAAGGCTTACAAGAACCTGCGCTAAAGGTTCTACAAGGTATTCATCATATACACCAAGAAGCTGCATAGATGGTGAACCTGGGTTAGTAAGTGGTCCAAGTATGTTAAATACTGTTCTTACCCCCAGCTCCTTACGGATAGCACCAACATATTTCATTGATGTATGATATTTCTGTGCAAAGAAGAAGCACATTCCAACTTCCTTAAGAAGTTCAACACATTTTTCTGGATCCTGTTGTATATTAACACCAAGTGCCTCAAGACAATCTGCTGTTCCACACTTAGAAGATGCTGCCCTGTTTCCATGCTTTGCAACCTTCATGCCGCCAGCAGCTGCTACAAATGCAGATGTAGTAGATATATTAAAGCTCTGCGCATTATCACCACCTGTACCAACTATCTCGAATATATCCATACCTGTTTCAACCTTAACTGCATGCTCTCTCATGGCTGCTGCACATCCGGCTATCTCATCAATAGTTTCTGCCTTGGCACTCTTAGTTGAAAGTGCTGCAAGAAATGCTGCATTCTGTGTAGGAGAGGTTTCTCCATTCATAATCTCATTCATTACAGCATAAGCCTCATCATAACTCAAATCACCTTTGTTTACAATCTTTACAATCGCTTCTTTAATCATATAAATCTCCATTCTTGCGCTGTCTTTTGCGCATCTAAAGTTTGTGCGTAAGCACAAATCTTGCGTGTGAAAAATCTTATTTTTCACACTATCCTCCTTGTTTTGTATCTGTCACAGGATAATTATTAATATGTCTTTCTCATCACTACTCTCTGTTAGTAACGATTGCATTATATGCTCCTCAGCCTTCATCAATGCATAAAAAAAGTCCCTGACAGAATTATACTTTCTGTCAAGGACGAATAATGTGCTTATATTATATTCACTATCCGCGGTGCCACCTTGAATTCATGATATTAATCATGCTCTTAGCAGGATACTAACATACCCTCGGCATATAACGTCTGCCTGCAACGTCACACTATACTATGCATATATGCATTTCCCTTGTGCCCTCAGCGGTCCATTTGACAACTTGTTTCTTATCTGCATCTCAGCCTAGCAGACTCTCTGTACAGGCATCATTGCCGTTATCTCCGCTTCAACGGTTTAGCTTATTAAATTATTTAGAATAATAGCACTCAGCTTTGCATTAGTCAATATATCATTATTATTTTTTATTATCTTTATTATTTTTTCTACTACTGCACTTCTACAAGCTCTATCTTAAAGTTAAGCTCTTTTCCTGCCATCTCATGGTTAGCATCAAATGTTATCTCATCATCTGTAAGTGCTGCTACTCTTGCCACAAAAGGCTGTCCAAGTGCGTTCTGAAGATATACCTTATCGTCTACCTTAAGGTCTTTTACGCCTGAGCCAAGTTCCTTAACAGGTACTGTTATAAATGCTTCTGGCTCAACCTCACCATATGCTTCTGATGGCATAAGATGTACATCTATGACATCTCCAACATTCATAGCTGCTACTGCCCTGTCAAAACCAAGTATCATCATACCAGCACCACATACGAACTCCAATGGTTCTCCCCTGTCATAAGATGAGTCAAACTGTGTTCCATCGTTGAAGGTTCCCTTATAATGCACCCTGCATGTCTTTCCGACATTAGGACCATCAAAAGGTGGTGTATAACTTCCACCACAGCCAGAACATCCGCCACAACCATGTCCATCATCATCACCACAGCTGCCACAGCCACAATCTTCTTCGTCACTTCCACAGTGTCCACAGCTATGTTCCTCTCCATTATTATGATGATCACAGTTAACACCCTGTGATTCAAGTGAGCCATTAAGATATTCTGCTACTGCCTCGTCTGCATCACCAGATACTCCTGAGCACACCTCTATACCCATCTGAACAAGTGCTTCCATAGCTCCGTTTCCTATGCCACCACATATCAGAGCATCCACATTAATATCATCAAGCATTGTTGCAAGCGCACTATGTCCTGAACCTTGTGCTTCTATAATCTTAGTATCAACAATATTCTGACCATCTATCTCATATATTTTAAACATCTTAGAATGCCCAAAATGCTGGAATATATTACCATCCTCGTATGATACTGCTATTTTCATTAATAAAATCCTCCTTGTTTATGAAACAGAAATAATATTACTTATTGTAATCATTTCATTCTTAAAAAATAATATATCTGCTTCTTAATATTTATTAGTGTAACATATGCTATGTTACCATACTTTCACAAAATATTCATCTATTATTTGTTAAGACAGGCTACTACCGTAAGTTATGATACTCTCCGTCTATCGCAAATGCATGATTCATAGGTCCACTTCCCTTACCAAGGTCAAGCATAGCAGCAAGTGCACCTGATATATAATTCTTTGCACACCTGACTGATGTCTCAAGATCTCTTCCCTTTGCAAGGTTAGAGGCTATTGCTGAAGATAGCGTACAGCCTGTTCCATGCGTATTAGGATTATTTATCCGCTTTCCATAAAACCATACTGGTTCTTTTCCTTTCTGGAATAAAAGATCATTAGCATCGTTTAACTGATGTCCACCCTTTAATAAAACAGAACAGCCTAATGTGTCACATATAAGCTCTGCTGCCTTTTCCATATCTTCTGCTGCTTTGATGTCCACTCCTGAAAGCACCTCTGCTTCAGGAATATTAGGTGTAATAACTGTTGCAAGTTGTAATAATCTGCTCTTTAATGTGCTGATAGCATCCTCACTTATAAGTCTTGCCCCACTTGTCGCCACCATAACGGGATCAACAACAATATTCCCTGCTTTATACTCTGTAAGCTTATCTGCTATTACCTCAATCAGTTCACTTGAAGCAACCATTCCTGTCTTGACAGCATCCGGATATATATCTGTAAATATACTATCAAGCTGCTCTGCTAAAAATTCAGGAGATACCTCCATTATATCTGTTACACCAGTAGTGTTCTGTGCAGTCAGAGCTGTGATTGCACTCATAGCATATACACGATTAGCCGTCATTGTCTTTATATCTGCCTGTATTCCGGCACCTCCGCTAGAATCACTTCCAGCAATAGTTAAAGCTGTATACATACATACCTCCTTGTTTTACGAAGTAAAATGCGACTGCCCTTGCAGGAGCAGAGGTATTTACCTCCTTGTTTTACGAAGTAAAAATAAAAGTAAAAATGCAGGAACCCAACTAAAGATTCCTGCACATAAAAACGCACCCGCGACTTCTTTATCTCCCTACGTTGGCATTATCCACATCAGGTTACTGGGTTAAAGCTTCTGCTTACTCTCAGCCTGTCATACACAAGCACCCCATTATATTTTCATAGTATTTTACATTCACTGATATATTATACACAGATACCACAAAAATGCAAGTTTTCATCTGTTCCCCAAACTTCCAAGACACCTTACCTGGCACTTCGTCAGCTGAATTCCATCAAACAAATGAACTAAATAAACAGCTTTTTATCACCCCTGCACTATATTATAATATTCTTTAGCAGTCAGCGCATAAACCAATGCATATATGATACAAAATACTATAACCGTGAATAATGTACACCATACAAAAAGCACCATATTGCTTCCAAGTGATAATATTACCATTATCATTTTTATTATTCTGAAAGAAACTATCACATGTATTGCAGCAACTGCGATTGGAATAAAGAACACCATAAGTATCTGGCTCTTAATAGTTCTTTTAACCTCTTCGCGGCTCATACCAACCTTCATCATAATCTCAAATCGTCTGCGGTCTTCATACCCTTCTGATATCTGCTTATAATATATTATAAGAACAGTAGCCATAAGGAACAGTATTCCAATATAACAGCCTAAGAATAAGAGACCACCATACATCTGTGTAAGCTCCTCTGCTATATCATATCTGTTATCGCACATAACATAGGCTTCAGGACTTGACTCAGCTTCTATATCCTTACTTAACTGTCTGCTGTCCTGTTCAGAAAGATTGGTATTAACATATATATTATAACTAATACTTTCAAACCTCTTATCAGAGTTACCATATACTAAATTTCTGATATGATTCATTTCATCCATATCCTTAACTATAAGCATATATGCCTTAACTACCGATGTGACAGCACCGGAGAAGTACTTCTCATCATCTGTAAGCACATCTATCAGCTTATACTCTGATACATTATCACTATTATTTATTGTTATGCTGTTTTTGCTATCCAGCTTTTCCTTGGTAACAAGAATAGCACTAGCTTTATCATCTATAACATAGCTATCATCATAAAGCTTATTAAAGTCTTCTAATGTCATAATCTGGCAGACTCCCAGCATACTTTCATCATAACGCGACATATTATCCTTATCGGTATAAAATGTATTATCAGTATTAAGCAGACCCTGAACAGAAATTGTTTTATAGGAATAATCTTTTTTTATAGCAGCATTGTGTGCATCAATACAATCATATATTCTGTTTTTCGTCTCCTCAAGCACATCGGCATCTGTTCCATATATAACTATATTCTGTTCACTAGGGTAAGCCGTATTCAGCGAATCCTGCATTCCAACATAAAGTGATACAGTAGATGCAACCGCAATAAGAACTATTGTTGATAAAACACATATATTTGCAAGGCCTATTGCATTCTGCTTCATCCTGTATAACATTCCTGAAACAGCCGTAAAATGTCCTGTCTTGTAATAAAACCTTTTATTTTTCCTCAGAAGCTTAAGCAGCGCAATGCTCCCAGCCGTAAATAACAGATAGGTTCCTATAACAACAAACAATGCTGCAACAAAGAAATATTGTACAGCTTTAAGGATTGAAGAAACTGTAAGTGCAAAGTAATATCCTCCTCCAAGACATAAAAGTCCAAGAATAGTCATAATAAGCTTTGTCTTTGGCTCCTTCTCACCTATCTCATCGCTATGAAGAAGCTCGATTGGCTTAGACATCTGTACCTTGACAAAATTGTATATGAATATTACTGCAAATATGCTTATAAAATATATAATAGTGACAACCACCGCATTTGTTGATATTACAAATGCTGGAACAGAGTCGGCTTTAATCAGCTTCATAAGCACAAGAAACATAAGCCTGCTGAATATAATACCAAACACTATACCTGCTATTAATGATATTGTTGTTATTATTACATTTTCAAAAAGCATCATAAGAGATATATGCTTTTTTTCCATTCCAAGAATATTATATAAGCCTATCTCCTTTGTCCTTCGCTTCATAAGAAAGCTGTTTGTATAAAATAAAAATATCGCTGAGAATATAAATGATACTACAAGTGCAACCTGCAGCAGTAGTACTACATTCTGTCCGCCTCTCATAGCTGCAACATTCTTATTCTTAACAATAGAAATATTCATAAAAAACATCATTACTGTAAATATGGCAGTTATTATATATGGCACATAAAGCTTCTTATTTTTTCTTATATTAGATACTGCCATCTTAGGAAATAACATTTTACTCAATATTATCACCTCCTGTAGCAAGTGCTGTAAGCGTATCTGATATCTTTGTATACATACTGTCATCAGTCATTGAGCCCTTATATATCTGATGAAATACAACCCCATCCTTTATAAAAAGCACTCTGTTTGCGCGGCTTGCAGCCTTTGTGCTGTGTGTAACCATAAGAATCGTCTGTCCATCACAGTTGATTTCATTAAAAAGAGTAAGAAGCTGCTCTGAGGACTTTGAATCCAACGCCCCTGTCGGTTCATCAGCAAGTATTATCTGCGGATTAGTTATAAGTGCCCTTGCTACTGCTGCTCTTTGCTTCTGTCCACCAGATACCTCATAGGGATATTTATCCAGAAGTTGTTCTATACCAAGTCTTTTAGAAAGCGGCTTTACCCTTTCTTCCATCTCGTTATATTTTTTCCCTGAAAGAACAAGCGGAAGAAATATATTATCCCTTATAGTAAATGTGTCAAGCAGATTGAAATCCTGAAACACAAAACCAAGATTGTCTCTTCTGAAGGCAGAAAGCTCTTTATCCTTTATCTGTACTGTATTCTTTCCATTAAGAAGTATCTCGCCATTCGTCGGCTTATCGAGTGAAGCAAGAATATTAAGGAGCGTTGTTTTTCCTGAGCCTGATTCACCCATAATCGCTACATACTCACCCTTCTCAACACTGAAATTAACATCTGATAAGGCCTTTACCTGATTAGTACCGAATCTTGTTGTATATACCTTTTTTAAATTTTTCACCTCTAATAATGCCATTTTCGCACCAGCCTTTCTTTACATCACATAATTACTCTTTGTTTTTCCTTTACGCTCATTACATTACAGAGTATATAAAAAAATGAAATGCACAGCCATTGATATAGCTTACATTTCATTTTCATTTCTTACAATAATGTAAGGTTTATTCATGCTTTGTATAACGTTGTGTCATATCAATCACAACTCTGGTGCCATTCTTATAACTGGCATCAAAGGTTATAACAAATCCAAGCCTGTCTGCCGCCTTTCTACACAGATACAGACCTATTCCAGACGATTTCCTATCAAGCCTGCCATTATATCCTGTAAATCCTCTTTCCATTATTCTTGGAATATCCTCTTCATTTATGCCTATTCCTGTATCTTCTATCACAAGCTGCAGGGAATCATCTTTTGAATTCTTTTTTATACCATCACTGCCATGGAGAGTATATATTCTTACACTACCTCCATCTTTACTATACTTGACTGCATTGGATATAAGCTGCTCTATAATAAAGCCAAGCCATTTGGAATCCGTACATACTGAATCTTCAATCTGCTCAATATGTAGTGAAATATGCCTTCCGATAAACTGTGGTGCAAACTTCTTAACCACCTTTTTCACTGCCACATCCAGTCTGCACATCTTGAATTCATAATCGGATGAAATATCTTCAAGCCGCAGATAATCCATAACTGCATCCGTATAGAATTCTATCCTGAACATTTCATGACTAAGCTCATTTAACTTCCTGTCAAGCTTTTCTAAATCATTATCATCATTTTTTTCATTACTCTCATTGTTTTTAAAATCATCATAATGTTCATCATAACTCTCATTATAGGAATTGCCCAATGAATTATTCTCAAGATTCCTTACTACATCATCAAGTGACTGGATTATCAGCTTTGCTGCGGCAATAGGAGTTTTAATCTGATGTGCCCAGCATGCATAGTAATCCTTGAGATTTCTTGATGCTTCTACACCGGCATCATATTGTTTCCTTTTCTGTTCATGTAGTTTTATAATAATATCAGCATATAATGCCTCAACATCATTCTTCTTATCCGGCAATGCTATATTCTGTATATCATCTGTCTTTATATTTCTTTCAAGTGTCCTTATTTTGTCAGCAAACACCGAATAGTCATATATAAGATATACTATGTATAACGCACCATATAATTCTATTCCAAACGAAAACGCCTCATAATACGGAAGATTGTATAACCATATCACAAGCAGAAACACTACATAAGCAAGTACAACCTGTATTATATTACTCTTTTTATTCTTTAAATATAAAAATAGCAATCTCATCTTACATCTCTTTCTATCAGCCCTGCTGTCTGATATATAAGGAT